>Ga0172372_10000073_pt1 | contig 136993 bp, 101 predicted proteins | sample LakKiv5m_2_FD_114544 | JGI IMG/M metagenome (GOLD analysis project Ga0172372, IMG submission 114544) | Freshwater microbial communities from Kabuno Bay, South-Kivu, Congo - kab_092012_9.5m | ecosystem: Environmental > Aquatic > Freshwater > Lake | place: Democratic Republic of the Congo...
AGGCCGCTTTGGGCCTTTTTCAGCAACCCTGCTAGGTACTTCTGGGCCTCGTCTCCGACGAGGCCGGATCAACACCTAGCAGATGCTGAAAAACGCAAAGCCGTTTTTCAGCAGCCTGCTAGGCTTCGTCATGGTTGACGACGTCCGGCGCACCCTGAATGTGGCCCTGGAGGTCGCCTGCACCGAGGCCGAGGGCCCGGGGCGACGCTACGCGCTGTGGGTCCAGGGCTGCCCGCTGCGCTGCCCCGGCTGCTGCAACCCCGAGTTCCTCGCCTTCCGCGAGGCGACCCGGCGCAGCGTCGACGCCGTCATCGCTGACATCGACGCCGCCCGCGCCCGCGGCATCGAGGGCATCAGCCTCCTCGGTGGCGAGCCCACGAGCCAGGCCGCCGCCCTCGCCGACGTCGCCGAGGCGAGCCGGGCGATGGGGCTGTCGGTGATGGTCTACTCGGGCTTCACCCTCGGCGAGCTGCAGGCCCGCGGCGACGCCGTCGTCGACCGCCTGCTGCGCGCCACCGATCTCCTCGTCGACGGGCCCTACATCGAGGCCCGGCGCACGACGACGCGGCGCTACATCGGCTCCGAGAACCAGGTGCTGCACACCCTGAGCCCCCGCTACCGCGCCGATGACGCCGTCTTTGCGGCCCCCAACACCGTCGAGCTGCGCCTCGTCACCAACAGCGACGGCCGGACCCGCGTCGAGGTCAACGGCTGGCCGACCCTCGGGGCGCGCACGCGATGAGCGACACACCGCCCCTCGACCACACCATCGACGTGGACCGCCTGCGGCACGTGTCGATCGCCCTCGGCCCGGGCGAGACCGACGTCTACCTCGTCGCCGAGTCCCTGCTCGGCCAGCGTCGTGGCGAGGGCTTCGAGCAGCCCCCCACCGGCGTGGCGCCGTCGGCCGCGCTGGGGCTCGCCCTCGCCCGACTCACCGCCATCGGGCTGCAACGCTTCCTGCTGTCGCGCGGCAGCGAGCGCCCGGCCCGCGTGCTGCGCCAGCGCGGCGAGCGCGTCGTCGTCGTCGACGGCGCCCTGTCGGCCAACGACGACGACGGCGGAGACGGCCTCATCGATCTGCGCTGCAGCGAGCGCTGGGTCGGCGCGGTGTTCCGCATCGCCCGCGACCTCATGCCGCTCGTCGAGCGCCGGCGCGGCGCGCTGGAGTCCACGATGTCGGGGCTGGGCCGCACCGACCGCCAGCGCCTGCGGGAGCTCATGGTGCCCGACACCTCGACGACGCCCGGCGTCGGTGACCACGTCGCCTTCGCCTGCGCCCACGAGCACGTCGGGCGGCTGCTTCTGCCGACGTCATTCGAGATCTTCCTCGGACGCGCCTTCGCCACCGCCTCGCCGTTTGCCCACCTGCACCGCCCCGACGACCCCGAGTGCGGCGCCCTCGACACCGCCGCCCTGCTCCGCCCGCCCCTCATGCGCCTCGTCGAGCTTGCCGGGCCCGGCCTCGCCACGACGTGGAAGGACGCGCTGCGGCGGGTCGTGCAGCAGGGCGCCGACATCGACGAGGTCGTCGCCCGCGGCCGACACCTCGGGCGCGTGCTCGTGTCCTTCGTGCGGGCCCTCGACGGCGCGGGCCGCCTCGACCTGCTGGAGGGCGTCGTCGCCTTCCTCCTCACCCTGCCGACCGTGCTGCCCCCCGAGACGCGCGCCCGCCTCGTGCGCCTGCCGGGCGTGACGACGATGGCCGACCGCGACCGCGTCGTCTCGGCCGTCGGTGCGGTCTTCGAGGTCCTCGACGTCGTCGATGAGGTGGGGCGCGCCCTCGCCGCGACCCGCTATGGCGACGAGCGCTTCGTCGAAGCGAGGCTCGTGGCCGGACTGCTCGAGCCGCTGCAGCGCGAGCGCGCCGCCCTCGACGGGGTCCGGCGAGCGCTCACCAATGTGGTCGGTTAGACTGCGAGCGCAGGAGTCGACGATGAGCCGTGGATACCGGGTGATGATGGAGCCCCTGCAGCAGGCGAAGGCGACGGCCTCGGGCAGCGATGAGCTGTGCATCCAGGTGTCGTTGCTGCCGGTGCTCGGCGAGGACCGCATGCGCGAGCTGCTGCAGGCCGCCCTCCGCGAGGACGGCTGGCAGGGCACGAAGGACGGCAGCCTGACGAAGTCCCTCGGGCAGGGACTGCAGGCCACGCTCTCGCCCGACGGAAAGAACGTGAGCGTCGTGCAGACGTCGACCATCGAGGTCACCGGCGCCGCCCGCACCGAGGCCGAGGCCGCGCGACAGGCGAAGGAGAACGCCACCCGCGCCGAGAGCGGCGTGAAGCGTCAGGCGACGACCACGCTGGCAAAGGCCGAGGGCGACGTCCGCGCCGCCCTCGACGGCGTCATCCAGCGCGTCTACGTCTCGGCCCTTGAGGAGAAGGCGCGTTCGATGGGCGAGCTGCAGAGCATGGAGCGCCACGAAGGCAGCGACGGCACCGTCGAGGTCGTCCTCAAAATCAGGGTCTGAACTGCGATCGTGACCTGGATCCCTTGACAGGTGGGGTTGCGCGCGCGCGGACTCGGTCATGGCGCAGGCGACACCCTCCACGGTCGACGGCGCGGACCCCGCGGCCCGCGTCGACGGCTGGGTGTCCCACGCGCGCCGGCTGTTGCCGATCCAGAACCCGCTCTGGGCCTTCCTGCACAACAACATCCTGCAGGAATACGAGGCCCTGCCCTTCGACGACGCGGTCCATGAGGCTGCCGCCCTGTACCGGGCCCGGGTCTACGAGAGCGAGGCCTTCTACCGTCAGGAACTCGGCCGCGGCCGCATCGCCCGCTCCTGCCTCGACGCCGTGCTGCGCGAGGCCCTGCCCGCCCTCGACGGCGACCGCGTCGCCCGCTTTCTCGACGACGAACGCCTCGGCGACACCCGCCCCGGCAAGCGACTCGTGCCCGGCCCCGCTGCCGACCACCTCGTGCGCTACTCGGTGCGCGACCGACCGCTGCTCGATCTGCTCGTGCCCCTCGTGAGCACCTTCCTCGACCAGCAGATGGCGGCGTGGGCCAACCCCTGGCGCGACGGAGACTTCTGGCGCTTCTTCGTCGATGCCGCCGCTCACGGCCCTGCCTTCGGCCTGCCGTGGTCACAGGCCCTGCGCGCCCGGCTCCGCACCCACGAGGGTCGCAGCGTCGACGCGGTCATCGCCCATGAAGTGGGATGCTACGCCGACGACACCCGCGCCGCCGACTACGTCCTGCAGACGTTGTTCATCCTCAAGGGTTGGTCGGGCATGATCGCGCGCCTGGAGGCCGACCCCGAGGTCGCCCCCGTGGGCGCGCCCCGCATCGACCTCAAGAACTGGCTGGCCGCACTGCTCGTCGCCGTCCACGCCCTTGAGGTGTGGCTGCAGGACCACGACCTCGATCCGCCAAACCCCGACCCCGTCGCCTGGACCACCGTCGGGCTCGGTCGCCTCGCGCTGTGGCACGACGCCTACGAGCGCAGCTTCGCCGTCGCCCTGCTGCGCCGCCTCGAACGGCACGCGACGACATCGACGACGAGGCCAGCATCGACGACAGCCCGCTCAGCCCGACAGGCGATCGTCTGCATGGACGATCGCAACGAGTCCTTCCGCCGGGCCCTTGAGTCCACCGACGTCGACGTCGACACCATCGGCGGCCTCGGCTTCTTCGGCGTCGACATGCGGTATCGGGCCCTCGGTGCCCACAAGCCCACCCGCCAATGTCCGCCGGTGGTGACGCCGACGCGCACCATCAACGAGCAGCCAAGCGACGCCACCGGCGCGGCCCTCGTGCGTTTCCAGCATCTGCAGGAGTCGGCGTCGATGCTCCTGTTCCACCAGTCGCGGGCCCTCGTGCGGGGCTTCGCGGTGTCCCTCGGCCTCGGCCTCACGAGCTTCTTTCCCCTCGTGGTGCAGACGCTCTTTCCGTCGGCGCTGGCGCGGGCGCGGCGCACCATCCGCGACATCACCCGCCCCGAGGCCCACGCCCACATCGTCCTCGATGGCGACGGCGGCTACGATGTCGACGCCCGCGCCGACATCGTCTTGCACACGCTGCGCACCGCCGGCCTGCGCGGTGTCGTTGGCACCGGTGGCGACGAGGTCGGCACGCCGCTGTCTCCCCTCGTGGCCATCGTCGGCCACCAGAGCACGACGACGAACAACCCCTTCCGACAGGCCTACGGTTGCGGCGCCTGCTCCGGCAACTCCGGGCGCCCGAACGCGCGCGCGTTCGTGCAGATGGCCAACGACGTCGACGTCCGTGCCGCCGTCGCCGCTCGCGGCTTCGCCATCCCCGACGACACACTGTTCGTCGCCGTGTTGCACGACACCACAGCCGACACGATCGAGTTGCTCGATCGCGAAGCCCTGCCACCACGCCGCCTCGCCGACGTCGACGACCTCGTCAGCCGGCTCGGCCGCGCCGCCCGCCACCAGGCCCGCGAGCGGGCCCGCAGGCTCTTTGGTGCCCCCCGTCTTCGTGGAAACGACGCCCGCAGCGACAACCGCGCCGCCGCCCATGTGCTGCAACGGGCCCACGACCTCGCCCAACCCCGCCCCGAGTGGGGCCACAACCGGGTGGCCGCCTGCATTGTCGGCCGGCGCCACTCGACCCGCGGCCTCGACCTCGATCGCCGCGCCTTCCTCGTCAGCTACGACCCCGCCACCGACGCCGACGGCAGCCGCCTGCGCGACGCGGTACTGGGCGCCGTGCCGGTCGCCGTCAACATCGGCCTCGACTACTACTTCTCGCGCGTCGACCCCGACGGCTTCGGTGCCGGCAGCAAGCTGCCCCTCAATGTGGTGTCGCTGCTCGGCGTGATCACCGGCAGCAAGAGCGATCTGCGCATCGGGCTGGCACGCCAGATGGTGGAGCTGCACGAGCCGATGCGCATGCTCGTCGTCATCGAGGCCCGGCTCGCGCATCTGCAGGCCCTCATCGATGGCCACGAGCGGATGCGGCGCCTCGTCCACGGGCGCTGGTTGCGCCTCGTCCGCCGCGATCCCGACGACGGCGCCCTCACGGTCTGGCGCGACGGCGCCTTCGTCCCGTTCCTCGAGGCCCTCGGGGGCGAGGAGGTCGACGACGTCGCCGCCGCCCGACACTTCGATCCCGCCTTCGACCGCCTCGCCGGGGAGGCGGCGTGAACCTGCACGACGTCGTCGCTGTGCTCGGCATCGCGCTGGCGCTACCGCCGGCCCTCATCGGGCTGTTCGTGTTGTTCGGGTTGCCGAGCGCCGATCGCCAGGGTGCCCGCCTCGCCACACTTCATTCCATCGTCGTCATCGCCGCCGTCGCCGTCATCGGATGGCTGTGGGCCCGACAGCCCGGGGCCGCCGTCGAACTCGTCTTCGATCCCGTGGTGCGCCTCGGCGAGTGGGCACTGCGTCCGGTGATTCTCATCGACCGCCTGTCGCTCACCTGGGGCGCGCTCATCGCCGTCGTCTACCCGGTCATCGTGCGCTTCTCATTGCCATCGTTCGATCACGAGCCGGGGGCGCCGCGCTACTGGTTCCTCGTCGTGCTGTGCGCGACGGCGTTGCTCGACATCGCCTTCGCCGGCAGCATCGACGTCCTCTACATCGGCTGGGAGCTCGTCGGCGTGAGCTCGGTGATGCTCATCGCCTTCTTCCGCAGCAGCGTGCGCGCCAACGAGAACAGCCTGCGGGCCCTCATCGCCTACCGCGTCGGCGACGCCAGCATCCTTGGCGCCGCCGTCTTCATCCACCACGGCTTCCCCGACGCGCGCTTCATCCACTTTGCCGCCGACGCCGCCCTGCCCGGCGCCACGGGCATCGCCATCGCGCTGTGGATCGGCAGCCTCGCCAAATCGGCCCAGCTGCCGATGTCGCCGTGGCTGCATCGCGCGATGGAGGGCCCGGCCGCCTCGAGCGGCATCTTCTACGGCGCGTTGTCAGTGCACCTGGGCCCGTTCCTCCTGTTGCGCACGGCGCCGCTGTGGTCACCGCACGACGAGGTCCGCGTCCTCGCCGTCGTCGTGGGCCTGCTCACCGCAGCCTATGCCTCGCTCGTTGAGCGCACGCGCTGCGATGCCAAGACCACCCTCGCCTACGCGACGATGACGCAGGTGGGCGTGATCTTCGTCGAGATCGGGCTGGGCCTGCACACCCTCGCCCTCGTGCATGCCTTCGCCCACGCCGGCCTGCGCACCTGGCAGTTCCTGCGCTCGTCGTCGTTGATCCAGGACTTCCAGGACAACCCCCTCTACGGCCGCACCGACACCCGCCCGCCGTTGCCTGTGCGTCTCCTGCCGACGTCGATGCAGCGGTCCCTGTGGCTCGCCGCGATGCGGCAGTTCTGGCTCGACGGCGCCCAGCAGGCCTTCGTCGCCCGCCCCGTCGTCGCGGTCTTCGGCGCCATCGCCGCCTTCGAGGATCGGGTTCTGTCGCCGGGGGTCGCTCCCGATGAGACGAGCCCACGCGCCCGCGTCGCTGTCGTCGTCCTCGTCGTCGCCAGCGCCGCCCTCTGGCTTGGGCAGGACCCGCGTCTGATCGCGCTGTCGTGGGCCGTCGCCGTCTTCGCCATCGGCGCCGCGGCACAGCGAACGTCGCCGGCCCTCATCGTCCCCGGTGTCGCGGGGCTCCTGCTCGTGGCGCTGCCCGCCGGTGTCGCCAACGACGTGCTGCCGACCTGGCTGCGGGCGCTGCTGCTCGGCGTCGTCGCCGGTGTGGTGCCGGTGCACCTGTGGCTCGAGGAGCTGCGCCGCCGGGTGCCCGCCCCGGTCTTCATCGTCTTCCTCGTCGCCCAGCCCGGCACGGCCCTCGTGTGGCACGTGATCACGTCGTTGCCGCCGCCGCCGGCCGTCGCCGACGTCTTCGCCATCCTCGGCGTCACGGGCGCCGTCGCCCACGCCGGCCTCGCCCTCGTGCGCAAGACGGCCTCGCGGGCCCTCGCCGGCATCGCCTGGTCCCAGCGCTCGATGATCCTCACCGGCCTCGCCAGCGGCGCCCACGGTACCGACGCCGCCCGCCTGATGGTGGTCGCCTGTCTGCTCGGCAGCCTCGTGCTGCTCGGCGGGGACCTGCACCTGCGGCGTCGCTTCAGCGTCGACGCCCTCGCCCCCGACAACGGCCTCGCGCCCCGCGCGCCGATGCTGACGGCGGCGATGCTCGTGAGCGGCTGGATCTTCGTCGGGCTGCCCGGAGGCCTCACCTTCTTCGCCGAGGATCTGCTCTTTTCAGCCCTCTTCGAGCAGTCACCGTGGCTGGCCCTGGCCCTCGTCGTCGCCTCGGGCGTCAACGCCATCGCCTTCTACCGGGTCGTGATCGGCCTCTTTGGCGGCGTGGCCCGCCCGACGATCCCACGCGTACGCGCCGACGTCCGCGTCGAACGGGCCCTCATGATGCTCACCATCGTCGCGCTCGCCGCGGGCCTGTGGCCCGGCCTCATCGCCGGCCACCACTGACGACGACGTCTCGCGTTCAGAAGCGGTACATCACACCGGTGCCGACGTCGACCTCGAGGACCGGCGCACCGATCCAGATCAAGGCGAGATCGGTCTCGGCGAAGACCTCGAAGCCGCCGCCAACCTCCATCTCGACGCCCCCCAGGGCCAGGGCTCCCCACCCGGGCACGGTGCGTCCATTCTCAAAGGTGTGGACGAGAGCTGTGGGGCCGCCGCCGAAATACAGCGTCAGCGTGTCGTTGATGGCGACGGGCTTCTCGACGACGGCCTCGAGAAGCCAGGTGCTGTCACCGTTGTGGAACAGCACCTCGGCCGCCAGCTCCGCGGCGAGCAGACCATGGAAGAAGTCACGCTCGTAGGCGACGCCCACGCCGGCGACGATGCCCTTCTCGGCGAGTGCCGAGACGCCACCGATGATGCGGGCCGACACGCCATTGTCGGTCTCGACCTCACCGGGTTCGGGGCTGTGTCGCTCCGCCAGGTCTGGCGCCGACGGCGCGACGGGGGTGGTGGCGGCGGCGACGGCGGCGAGGGCGAGGGCGAGGGCGATCATGGGGTCAGCATAGTGCAGCCCGGATCGCCGCCCGACTCCGCGCGCTGCGGCACTCAGCCGCCGGCCTTGATGCCCTTCAGTTTCTCGGCGAGCGGGTTGAGCTTCTGCTCGCCCTGCTCCTGCTTCTTGTAGGCCTCGTAGGCGGCGCGGGTCTCGCCCTCGACGACAGCGCGCATGGAGACGCTGACCTTCTTGAAGCGGCGGTCGAACTGGCGGACCTCCACTTCGATCATCTGGCCCTGCTTCACGGCGTCAGAGGCCTTCTCGACGGCGTTGCCCTCGCTGTCGAGCAGGTCACGCCACGAGCACCAGCAGGACAGCCCCGGCTCGACCTCGAGCTGGGCGCCCTTGTCGTCGGCGCGGATGACCTTCAGCGTGTGGCGCGAGCCCTCGCGGTACTTCTTCTCCCACGCGTCGAAGGGGTTCTGCTGCGTGCGCTTGATCGAGCAGGAGACGCGCTGCTTGGCGACGTCGATGGCCATGACGACGGCCTCGACCTCCTGGCCGATCGTGAGGATCTCCGACGGGTGCTTCGGGTGCTCGATCCACGACAGCTCGCCGATGTGAACCATGCCGTCGACGGTGTCGGTGAGCTGCAGGAAGGCGCCGAAGTCGGCGAGGGACTTCACCTTCGCCTTGACGACGGTGCCGACCGGGAACTGCTCGGCGACGGCCTCGAAGGGGTTCTTCTCGAGGGCCCGCGTCGACAGCGACATGCGGCGGTTCTCGGCGTCGAGGCCGAGGACCTTGACGTCGACCTCCTGGCCGATCGTGAAGCGCGAGCTCGGGTGCTTCACCTTGCTGTAGCTGATCTCGCTCACATGAATGAGCCCCTCGACGTGCTCGGCGGGATTGCTCGGCAGCGGCAGCTTCACGAACACGCCGAAGTCGGCGACACCGACGACGATGCCCTTGACGACGGCGCCCTCGGAGAAGGCGGCTCGCACCTCGGCCCACGGGTCGGGCTTGAGCTGCTTGAGGCCGACCTTGAGCTTGCGATCCTTCACCTGCAGGACCTTGAAGTCGAAGGTCTGCCCCGGCTTCACGTAGGTTTCGATGCGGGCGCCACGACCGCCGTCCCAGGCGAGGTCCTCGCGGTGCAGCAGGGCGTCGAGGCCAGCGACGTCGACGAAGGCGCCGTAGGCCACGATGCTCTTCACCGTGCCCTTGACGACGTCGCCCTCCTTGATGGTGGCGAGGCGCTCCTTGATGGCAGCGTCGCGCTCGGCGGCGAGCATCGCGCGGCGGGAGACGACGATGTTGCCGCGCTCGAGGTCGACCTCGCCGACGGCGAAGCGGCCGACGCTGCCGACGACCTTCTCGCCCTTCTGGGGACCGAAGCGGCCGAGGCTCGCCTGGCTTGCCGGCAGGAACGCGCGAACGGCGCCGTCGGCGACGTCGAAGGCGTCGTCGGCGAAGAGGGCGACGGTGTAGCCGCCCTTCACCTCGCGCACGACGGCGCCGGGGACACCGTCGCCGTCCTTCGCCTTCGCCATCGCGTCGAAGCGGTCGAGATCGCGGGCCTGCTTCACCGACGCCGTCGGCAGCGCCTCGCCGGCGGCGGGCGGGTTGTTGAGGCGCACGCGCAGGGCCTTGCCGACGGTGAGGTCGGGGAGCTCCTCGGGCTTCACGGCGGCCTTCAGGGGCTCGGCGCCCACCGGGCGGACCTCGATGACGACGACGGCGGGCGTGACCTCGAGGATCACGGCGTCGTGGACGGCCTGCCACACCGGCGGACCGGCGAGGGCCGCGAGCTCGTCGACGTTGAAGCGGGGCGGGGAGAGGTCGAGACGGCGCGGACCGTGACCGTGGTGCCGGCCACCGCGGCGCTCGTCGCCACTGCGCTCGGGGCGGGGACCGCGCTCGGGGCGGGGACCGCGCTCGCCGCCCTCACGGGGACCGCGACCACGACGACCCTCGGGGGCGGCGGCAGTGGGGCCAGCGGCCTCGGAGCCAGCGGAGGGTGCAGCGGCGGTCTGATCGGTCTCGGTCATCGTCGACTCCTGGGCCCGGCGGGCCAGCGGCCCCAATGCCCCCGGGCCGCCCCCCTGTAAAGGCACTGTCGACGTCGCCGACGCGATCCAACGGTCGCTCAGAGCCCGAGCACGACCTCCTGGCGGACGAGGGCCCCCTCGAAGGTCCGCAGCGTCCGCTCCAGCACGACCCCATCGCGGCGCAGCGCCTTCACCCGCAGGCCGTCGACGACGTCGCCGACGCGGATCAGGTGGCTGCCGCCGGCGTCGTCCTCCAGCAGCGCCCGGGGGCTCGCCGTACCGGTGACGACGCCCCGCAGATGCAGCTGGTCGAGGGCGATGCAGACGACGCCGCGGACCCCCACGCAGGCGGCCGGTGGCGCATCGGCGCCGTAGACGGCGAAGGGATCGCGGCCGGTGCCGGGGTCGGCGGCGGCGGGGAGCGCCACGGCAAGGGTGGTGAGGGCGTGGGCGACGGCGGAGAGCGGGCGACGCGACATGGGACCTCCGGCCACCATCGTCGCACATCCATAACTTCACATCAAAGGACCCAAATTACACATCTCAACATATTGAAAAGACTCGAGATGCGCGAGACAGGCCAATGGCGCCTCGTGGGCCAGCGGTCGGCCGGAGGCCGATCTCAACGAATTCATCGGCCTCCGGCCGATGAATGTACGGAACATTCGCACCCCGAAGGGGTGCGAAATCAATGCACCCGGTCGAGCTCCAGCTTCAGCTTCTCGAGGGTCTTCTGCAGCAGCCGCAGCGACTGCACATGCCGCTGGGCGCCCTCGACGTTGACGTCGCCGAAGAAGGTCGCCGCCTGGTCGAGGCCCCACGAGAAGGGCTCGACGGCGCGGGCGAGCTCGAGGACCTCGCGGGTGCGGGCCCGCACGGCCTCCCGGATCGCAGCGCCGGTGTCGCCGTCGCCGTCGTCGAGGGCCGCCTCCAGCTGGCGCTGCATGTCGACCATCGCGGCCCGGGCCCGCTCCACCTCGGCGGCCAGCGGCCGGAGGTGCTCGATCTCGCCGACGACCCGCGCCTGCTCGTGGGCGCTCGCCTCGAGGAGCTGGCGCATGTGGGCCGCGTCGGCGACGGCCTTGTCGGCCCGCTCGGACTCGAAGGTGCCGTAGCGCTCGGCCTCCTCGAGCTGCACCCGCAGCTCGTCAAGCGCGGTGGCGCTGGCCGACGCGACCTCCAGCTGCCCCTGCAGGGCGACGGCGCGGGCCTCGGCGGCGTTGAGGCGATCGACGAGCGCGTCGCGCGCCTGGGTGAGCGTCGAGATCTCGAGCTCGGCGAGGGCGGCGGCGTCGAGGCGGAGCTTCTGGCGGTCGATCTCGGCCTGCAGCTCGGCGATGCGGCCCTGCTCGTCGAGCAGGCGGGCCTCGGCCTCGGCGAGGCGGGCCTCGAGGGCCTGCACCTGCTGCTGCTCCTGGGCCCAGGCGGCCTCGCTCTCGAGCTTCGCCGCCCGCAGCGCCTCGACCTCGGCGGCCACGACCTCAAGCTCGGCGACGCGAGCCCGCAGCGGTTCGACCTCGGCGGCGGTGGCCCGCAGGGCCTCGACCTCGCTCGCGGCGGCGGTGGCCTCGGCCAGCATGGCCCGCACGGCGTCGAGCTCGAGCTGGTGGGCAGCGCGGACCTCCTCGAGGGCCTGCTCGTGCCGGGTCTGCTGCGACGCGAGAGCGGCGGCGTGATCCTGCTCGACCTCGAGCATCGCAGCCCGCAGGGCCTCGAGCTCGGCGCCGCGTGCCGTCGCGGTGGCCTCGTGAGCGGCGAGGTGCTCGCCGAGCTGCACGACGTGGGCGTTGAGGGCGGCGACGTCGGCGTGGTGCTGGGCGCTCACCTGCTCGACGACCTTGCGCGCGTCTTCGATGGCCTGGTCGCGCTCCTGCACGGCGGTCTGGAGGCCGGCGAGATCGGCGACGGCCTGCTCCAGGCTGGCGGCGGCGGCGCGCAGCGGCTCGGCCTCGGCCTGCAGGGCAGCGAGGCTCTGGCGCGTGGTCTCGAACTCGACGAGGACCTGCTGGGCGTTTTCAGCCTCGGCCCGCGCGGCATGACGCACGATTTCGAGCTCGGTCTTGAGCTCACCCAGCTCGGCGGCCACCGCGGCGCTCTGGGCCTCACGCTCGAAGGTCTTCTGGGCGGCATCGAAGGCGCGCGCCTCGGCAGTCTGGGCGCGCGCGCGGAGGGTCGCGATCTCGGCGTTGGCGCTCGCGAGTTCCTCGGTGAGGGCCTCGATGCGCTGCTGCGCGGCGCGATCGGCGCCGGTCGCCATCGGCGGTGTCGACGTCGACGACGGCGGCGACGATGGCGGCGACGACAGCGGCGACGGCGACTTGGTCTGCGGCAGCGCCGCCGGGCCGGCCGTCTGGGCGCCGAGGGCCGCAAAGAACGGCATCGTCGTCACCGTCGGCGGGCGCGGCTGACTGGACGGAGCGCCCCAGGCGCCAGGCGGCGCCGTCGGCGGAAACGACGTCGCCGGCGAGGGCGCCATGAATGAGGGCGGCGGCGGCGGAGGCTGGGTGCTCGGCGCGTCGAAGAGGCCGGCGAGGAGGTTGGCGGCGATGCCATTGCCACCACCTGCGGACGCGGGCGGCGACGACGGCGGCGTCGTCACGGGCGTGCCCCCCATCCGGCGGAACAGGTGCTCGGCGACGACGTTGCCAGGCGTGGCCGCCGGGAAGATCCGCACCTTCGGCGACGACGTGAGGTGCTGGGCGATATGGGGCTCGACGTCGGCAACAAGGGCGACGCTCGGCGGGTCGAAGTGGCGCATGAGGCCGTCGACGAAGGCCGGGCCGGTCATGTCGGGCAGCACGGCGCCGACGACGACGGCGCTCCACGGCTGCTGCTGGGCGAGCGCCTGCTTCATGGCCTCGACCGCGGCGGTGGCCGTCGGGACGCGGACACACGACAGGCCAAAAGGCACGAGGTCCACCTCGAGCCACCCGACCGCTTCACCCACCAACAGCACCTGGTTCATCCGACCCGCCATGCCCATGTCAACCAACTGTGTGGGGCGACGCTACACCGGGTGTTTTTCCGGCGCCTCTGACGCCCGCCTGCCCCGGCCGGAACGACCCCGCCTGCCCCGGCCGGAACGACACAGAGGCTGGCGCGCGACACGCCAGCCTCTGTGGTTCGATGTGGGGGCGGTACCCCACCCGCCGGAGCGTTCAGCGCTCTACAGCCTCAGAAACCAAGGGCCTTCTTGCGGTCGTTGGCGGTCGGCAGCGGCGCCTGCTTGCTGTTGATGACCGGCAGGCCGGCGGCCTTGTCGCGGTTGATCTCGACCCACGGCTTGAGGTTCGGCTTCTTCTCGGCGTCGCGATCCTCGTAGATGGCCTTCACCGGGCACTGGGGCTCGCAGGCGCCGCAGTCGATGCAGGCGTCGGGGTCGATGTAGACCATCTCCTCGTCGCCGTGGAACGCATCGACGGGACACACCGTCACGCAGTCGGTGAAGCGGCACTTCTGGCAGTTCTCGGTGACGACGTAGGGCACGGCAGGCCTCCGGTGGTGGGTGACGGCGGCGGGGTATTGAGTCGCAGCGCGTCAGTCAACCGCAGCGCGGCAGGCGGTCGCGTTGCCCCTGCGGCGCCAGCGCCCCACAACGACGGCATGAGCGAGTCCTTCCGCGCCTCCGTCCGCTGGCAGCGCACCAGCCCCGACTTCTCGTACGAGACCTACAACCGCGCCCACGAGGTCGCTTTCGGCTCGGGCACGACCGTGAAGGCGTCGTCGGCGCCGGGCTTCAAGGGCGAGGCCGACCGGATCAACCCCGAGGAGCAGCTCGTGGGCGCCCTGTCGTCGTGTCACATGCTCACCTTCCTCGCGGTGGCGGCAAAGAAGCGCTTCGTCGTCGACGCCTACGACGACGACGCCAGCGGCGTGCTCGACAAGAACGCCGAGGGTCGGCTCGCGGTGACGCGGGTGGTGCTGCGACCGAAGGTGGTGTTTTCCGGCGACAAGGTGCCGTCGGCCGAGGAGCTCGCCGCCTTGCACGAGACGGCCCACAAGGGCTGCTTCATCGCCAACAGCGTCAAGACCGAGGTCGTCTGCGAACCGCGGCACTGACGACGACGACGCCTGTCACCGGTTCGTCACGACGACGTCATCCCCGGAGGGGCCTTCACAGATGCCGCATCTCGACGTCGGGCCAGAGGGCGGCTAACGGGCCGCATGCACGCTGCACTCTCGGCCCTGCCCGCCTCACCCATCGCTGCTCCACCGCTGCCCACGCGCCTCGCCGGGCTGCACGCGCTCGCCTACAACTTCTACTGGGCGTGGCACCCCCGCGCGATCTCGCTGTTCAAGCGCATCGATGCCCATACCTGGAGCCTCTACCGCAACCCCGTGCCCGTGCTGCAGGGCCGTACCCACTGGAGCGACCTCCTCGACAACCCCGAGTTCCTCTCGGAGTACGAGGTCGTCACCGGCGACTTCGAGCGCTACATGGCCGCGGCCTGGGACACCCCCCGCGAGGGCGCGCCACCGACGTCGACGTGGTTTGGCCGCCTCGCCCATGACGAGCCGAAGAAGGCCGAGGCGTTCAAGAAGCCGGTCGCGTATTTCTGTGCCGAGTTCGGCCTGCACGAACACCTGCAGATCTACTCCGGCGGCCTCGGCATCCTCGCCGGCGACCACCTGAAGACCGCCAGCGACATGAACCTGCCGTTCGTCGCCGTCGGCCTGCTCTACCGCCAGGGCTACTTCCGGCAGTCCATCGACGCCGAGGGGCAGCAGGAGCACGGCTACCCCCACATCGAGCCCGAGCACATGCCGCTCCTGCGCGTGAAGGATCCGCGCACCGGTCGCTCCCTCAACGTCACCGTCGACCTCCCGGGTCGGCAGGTCCACGTCGCCGTCTGGGTCGCCCGTGTCGGCCGCGTGCCGCTGTTGCTGCTCGACACCGACCTCGCCGACAACGCCGCCGCCGACCGCCCCATCACCGCCCAGCTCTACGTGCGCGGTCGCGAGATGCGCCTGCACCAGGAGCTCGTTCTCGGCGTCGGCGGCGTCCGCGCCCTCGCGGCCCTCGGCATCGAGCCGTCGGCGTGGCACCTCAACGAGGGCCACTCGGCCTTCATGCTCGTCGAGCAGCTGCGCACCCGCATCAAGGCCGGCGAGGGCTACAGCGACGCCCTCGAGAACGTCCGCAAGAACGCCGTCTTCACGATCCACACCCCCGTGAGCGCCGGCAACGAGAAGTTCGACGCCGGCCTCGTGCGTCGGCTGACGGCACCGCTGTTCGAGGGCTCGGGCATCGACGTCGACCGCATCCTCGAGCTCGGCCGCGGCGAGCACGGCGACCCGACGATGTTCGACATGACGGCGTTCTCGCTGCGGATGTCGACGATCAGCAACGCCGTGAGCCAGCTGCACGCCCACACCGCCAACGGCACGTGGAAGCACATCATGGACGGCCGCGACATCCTCGGCGTCACCAACGGCATCCACACCGGCTCGTGGCTCGGGCAGCGCCTGCGCTGGCTCGCCGAGGACCACAGCGTCAGCCTCGAGGACCTCGGCGCCGAGCACAAGAGCGGGCGCCTTCCGCAGATGATCGCCAACCTCGACGACCACAAGCTGTGGGACGGGCATCAGCGCCAGAAGCTCGAGCTCTTCCACTTCGTCCGCTCGCGCCTGCGCAAGCAGCTCGCCCGCCACGGCGAGGCCCCCGAGGCCCTCGGCGCCGTCGACAAGTACCTCGACACCGGCGTCCTCACGATCGGCTTCGCCCGCCGCTTCGCGACCTACAAGCGCGCCCACCTGCTGTTCACCGACGAGGACCGCCTCGCCCGCATCCTGTGGAGCAAGGAGCGGCCGGTGAACATCGTCTTCGCCGGCAAGGCCCACCCCGCCGACCGTCCCGGACAGAAGGTCATCGCCGAGCTGTGGCAGAAGTCGCGCAGCGAGCGCTTCCGCGGCCGCGTCTTCGTCGTCGAGGACTACGACATGCGCGTCGGCCGCTTCCTCGTCGACGGCGTCGACGTGTGGCTCAACAACCCGCGCCGGCCGCTGGAGGCCTCGGGCACGAGCGGCATGAAGGCCGCGACCAACGGCGTGCCCAACCTGTCGATCCTCGACGGCTGGTGGGACGAGGGCTTCCACGGCGACAACGGCTGGGCCATCGGCGATCGCGAGCAGCTCGCCGACGAGCACGCCCAGGACGAGAAGGACGCCCACTCGCTCTACGAGGCCCTCGAGAGCCAGGTGGTGCCCCTCTACTACGACCGCGATCACCGCGGCATCCCGACGGGCTGGATCAAGCGCATGCGGTCGGCGATGTCGTCGGCCATCTGGCCGTTCTCGACCCATCGCATGCTGGAGGAGTACGTCGACCGCGTCTACCTGCCGGCTGCTCGCGGCCGCTGACGTCGTCTTGCACCACACCGGCGGGCCGCGACGACGCGGCCCGTGTCGTGTGGCGTCGCGGCCGCGATCACGCGCTCCGCGCTTGCGTGGATGATCAGTCGGTAACGCCGGGCACACTGAGCAGCAGCCGCACCGCGGCGGCAGTCGGGTGGGTGGGCGCCAGCTGCAGGAAGCGCAGCCGCAGGGCCGTCGCCTCATCGTCGCGGCCGCTGCTGGCGTAGACGTTGGCCAGCAGGCGCAGGCCCTCGACGTCGTCGGGGTTCTGCAGGAGCAGCTGCTGCAATGCCCGCTCCGCGCGCACGGCATCGTGCGCCACAAGCGCGCGCTCGGCCTCCTGGCGCAGGTCGGCGTTCGTGCGGGTGCCGATGCCCTGACGGGCCAGGGCGGCGGCATCGACCCGCGCTGCGCCTTCTCCGGTGGCCCCGAGCAGGCGCTCGGCGCGGGCCATGATTGCGGCGGCGTCCGGCGGTGTCGGGGTCACCGTCGTGGTCGTGGTCGTCGTCGGCGGCGGCGTGATCGGTGCTGCCCCGTCGGCGCCCCCGATGAGGCGGATGACGGCGCCAGCGATGGCCCGCTCCTCGTCACCGAGGTCGGGATCCTGCAAGGCGGCGCGGGCTTCCGTGAGCAGCTCGGCCCGTTCCGCCGGGCTGGCCGTGCGCAGGGCCTCGAGGGCAGCCGGGGGCAGCGGCACCGGCACACCATCGACGGCAGGGCTTGACGAAGGGCCGAGGAGGACCTTCAGGCCCTGCACGTCCTCGGGGCCGATGCCGACGGTGACCTTGCCGCCGATGGCATCGGCGACCGCGATGGCGACGACGGGGGTGCCGATCGCGAGCCCGCCCACGACGGCGCCGACACCGATCACCCAACCCGGCACGGCCTGCTTCTTCTTCGGCGGCAACGCCGGCGACGACGGCGATGGCGACGACGATGACGGCGGCGGCGCGACGGTGATCGGCGTGGCGGACGACGACGGCGCGAGGACGGCCGGCGGCGGTGGGGGCGGCGGCGGCGTCGGGCGCGGCGGCAGATCCGGCGACGACGGCGGCGGCAGCATCGTCTCGGTGCCAAAGACCTGCACCGAGGTCACGGGCGTCGGCGACGACGGCGGCGGCGACGAGGACAACGGTGTGGACGACGGTGGGGACGGCGACGCGGTCGCGGTCACGCCCCCCTGCAGGGCCGACAGGGCCGCCTCGACGGCGCGGGCGCTGCCCGGGCGCTTCGCGGGGTCCTTCTCGAGCAGGCCCATGACGAGCCCCTCGAGGGGTGCGGGCACATCGCGCACGAAGGCCCGCAGCGGCGGCGGCTCACCAAAGAGCACGGCCTTCAGGATCTCCCGCGGCGTGCCGCCGGGAAACGGCGCGACGCCGGCAAGCAGCTCGTAGGCGACGACGCCGACGGCGTAGAGGTCCGACGCCGCCGACGGCGCCGCGCCATCGAAGAGTTCGGGGGCCACGTAGCCGGGGGTGCCGACGACGGCACCCGTCTGGGTGAGGGTGGCGCCGGCGTGGTCGGCGAGGCGGGCGATGCCGAAATCGACGACCTTGACGACGTCCTGCTGCGTCGACGTCGACGTCAGCATGATGTTCTGCGTTTTGAGATCGCGGTGGATGATGCCGCGGGCGTGGGCCTCCGACAGCGCCGCGCAGACACCCCGGAGGATCGCGATGGCGCGGGCCGGCGGCGTCTGCCCCCGGCGCACGATGACGTCGAGGCCGACGCCGGCGATGAGCTCCATCGCAAGGAAGAGCAGGCCGCCGTCGGCGCCGAAGTCGTAGACCGTGACGATGTGGGGGTGCGACAGCGACGACGCCGCCTTCGCCTCGCGGCGGAAGCGCTCGACGGCGTCAGCGTCGCGGGCGAGGGCCGGGGCGATGACCTTGAGGGCCACCTCGCGGCCGAGGGGCTCCTGGACGGCGCGGTAGACGGCGCCCATGCCGCCCTCGCCGAGCTTCTCGACGACGCGGTAGCGGCCGGCGACGACGGTCCCCGCGGAGAGGGTGTCGGCGGCGGCGGAGGAGAACTGGTGGGCGGTGGGCGCCATGGGCCGATCGTGACGCGCGCCGGACAGCTGCACAAGCCGACCGCACGGAACCGCTGGACATCGGCGTTGGCTCTGGTAGAGAACGGTCCAGCTTCACCGGGCTCGTAACTCAGCGGTAGAGTATTACCTTCACACGGTAGGAGTCACAGGTTCGAATCCTGTCGGGCCCACCAGACAACCCCGCAGAAATGCGGGGTTTTTTTCATCGGCCGGACCCGGGCGGCCGGTAGCGTTCACGACATCCACGGTGCTATTGGCGCCCCATGAGGTGTGTCGATGTCCCTGGCTGAAGCGAAGCCGACCGATGTGGAGCTGTCCGTGGACCTCGATGACGAGGTCCTTGACGAACGCCTGTTGGACCTTCGTGCGCTGGAGGCGCTGACCCTCGGCGCCTGCCCGGCGGACCTCGCGCTCCCGGACCTGCTGCGCGAGCTGCCGCAGCTTCGTCGGCTGACGGTGCGGGCCCGAGACGGCGTGCGTGTCGTCATGCCGGCCCTGCTGGCGTCGTTGCCGCTGACCACACTCGACCTCGACAACGTCGACGCGGCGACCCTCTCGTTGCCACCGACGGCGACGTCCCTGACGCTGTGGTCGAGGACCCTGCGGGACGATCTCGTCGTCCTCGCGCCGCAGCTCGCGGCCCTGCCCGGGCTTGTCGAGGTGCACCTGCATCCCGAGGGCGATCTGCCCAAGGGCACGGCGCACCCGATCCCCGAGGGCATCGCGGCGCTCACGTCGGTGCGGGTGCTGGAGCTGGGCAACGTCGACGGCGTCATCCCCCCGGGATTCGCGGCGCTGACGGCGCTGCGCGAGCTCGAGATCGCGACCCTGGATGTCACCGCCACCCTGCGGGGCCTCGCGGCGGCGGTGCCGCAGCTGGAGGTCCTGTGCCTCAACGCCAACGCAGCCACCGGCGGCATCCCCGACGAGATCGCCGGCCTGCAGCGGCTGCGCAGCCTGGCCATCCGGCACTTCGCCGTCGGCGCGTTGCCGGCGTCGATGGCAACGATGACGGCGCTGCGGGAGCTGCGGCTGCCCCGGCTGCAGCGGGACACGCTCGGTGAGGAGATCGGATCACTCACCGGCCTCGAGCGCCTCGAGCTCGGTCAGGTGAACACCCTGCCGGCGTCCCTCGTGAAGCTCACGCAGCTCAAGCGCCTCAACCTCCACCGGGCCCTCAACAAGGGTGCCCTCATCTCGCGTTTCGACGACGTCAACCGACTGAAGCCCCTGCCGAAGGTCCTCGGCGAGCTCACCTGGCTCGAGGACCTCGATCTCGGCTGCTGCGGCGTCGTCGACCTCGCCCCGCTGCGCGGCCTCACGCGACTCAAGCGCCTCGCCCTGAACTGGTCGGGGATCACGTCCCTCGACGACATCGCCGGCCTCACCGATCTGGAGGTCCTCGACCTCGAACACTGCGACCGCGTGAAGGACCTCTCGCCCCTGCGACACCTCGCGAAGCTGCGCGACCTGAACCTCGAGAACTGCCGGCCGAAGAACGTCGACGTCCTGCGCCACCTCGTGGGCCTCAAGACCCTGAACATCGAGAGCCTCGAGTCGAAGAACCTCTCGGCCCTCTACGACCTCGAGCTGGCGGAGCTCAAGGCCGACGACGAGCTCCTCGAGCGCTACACCGCCCGCGCCGCCCTGCGCGCCCTGCCGCCCATCGCCAGCGTCGTCCGCGATCTCGCGAGCGCCGACGTCGCCGTCGTCGAGGCGGCCCTCGACACCCTTGCCACATGGACCCTCGCGTCGTCGTCGCGCGACGACAACGCCATCACCACCGCCCTCGGCCTCGACGGCCCGGCAAGGCCGGGCCGCGAGGACGATAACGAGGACGAGGACGAGGACGAGGACGAGGACGAGGACGAGGACGAAGACGAAGACGAAGACGAAGACGAGGACGAGGACGAGGACGAGGGCGAGGACGAGGACGATAACGAGGACGAGGACGAGGGCGAAGACGAGGACGAGGACGAAGACGAAGACGAGGACGAGGACGAGGACGAGGACGAGGACGATAACGAGGACGAGGACGAGGACGAAGACGAGGACGAAGACGAAGACGAGGACGAGGACGAAGACGAGGACGAGGACGAAGACGAGGACGAAGACGAGGACGAAGACGAGGACGAGGACGAAGACGAGGACGAAGACGAGCAGCCCAGCGGGGGCGGTCCCCTGCCGCCCCTCGATGCGGCCCTCGACACCCACCTCTCGTCGCTGTCCCCTCGCGTCCTTGCCCGGCTCTTCAGTGCGCTCTTCCAGCGGATGGAGGAGGACTACGGGGCGGCAGCGCGGGTCGCTCGCGAGGTCGGCGCGCGCGGTGACGCCGCCGCCCAGCTCGTCGTCGTCGAGGCCTTCCTGAAGGCGGGCGAGTACTACGACGCCGGCCACCGCATGTTCGAGGACACCACGCAGGACAGCCTCATCGACGAGATCCTGCCGATGTTCGGCGGCGCGGCGCTGACGACGCTGCTGGAGAAGGCCGACGACGGCTGGTGGCATGAGGACGGGCTCGCTTCGCTCGCGGCGCCGGCCCTCCGCCGGGGGACGCCCGACGAGCACGCCCGCCTCATGGCCCGCCTCGAGCGCTTCGTCGACAAGCGCCTGCGCTACGACACCACCGCCGACACCATCCTCGACGAGCTCTCCGACATCGACCTGCCGACGGTGCAGGAGGGTCTGCGGGGCATCCGCGCCCGCCTGGCCGACCGCCTCGCGGCGACGAAGGCCAGAGATGACGTCGCCCAGGACCTCCGCTCCGGCGATCGCGCCCGCGTCGTCGCCGCGCTGCAGACGTTGCTGACGCTTGAGGTCGAGAACCTCCCCCCCCTGCGGCGGCTCCTCGACAGCGACCTCGCCGACGGGGAGGTGCTCGCCCTCCTCTTCCAGATCTTCCAGAAGCACGAGTACCACCACGACGAGGGCGACGTGATCGCCGCCGCCGCCAGCCGGGACCCGGACCTCGCCCGCCGCCTCGCCGCCGTCTGGGCCCTCGATGACGCCGCGCTCGGCGAGCGCCTGCGCGACCTCATCGCCAGCCGCCTGCGCGACCACCTCCGCGAGGAGGAGCGAAACGCCCCCGACGACTCTTGGGACGACGACGAAGAAGAAGACGAGGACGGCGACGACGATGCCGCCGCGGCCCCCGAGCCCCTGCCGACCGTGGCGCTGCGCACCGATCCGGTCATCGACGCGCTGCGCGCCTGGGCCAACCAGGTGCAGGGCGTCGACGACGCCGGGGGGCTGACCCTCGAGGCCTGCGCCGTCCTTCGCCATCTGGGCCGCTTCGAGCGCGAGTGGCTGCGCCTGGCCATCGAGGGCATCGCCGTCGCACCGTCGTTCGCGCTGCCACCGGCCTTCGTCGCGCAGCATCGCGACTTCGCCAGCAACCTCGCCGGCGACATCGGACAGCTCGTCGGCGATGAGGAGCTCTGGCCCCTCCTGAGGCTGCTGCTGCGCCACCTGCACCGGCTGCAGCTTGCGGGTCGCTCCCTCGAGCGGGTCCTCGCCCAGCTGCTCGCGGTCTGCATGCGGGCCGGCGACACCGACGGCGTCGAGATCGTGATCGGGCTCGCCCCCACCGAGCCCACGTGGGACATCCTCGCCTTCAACCTCGCCTGTCACTTCGCCCGCACGAACGATCGCCGTCGCCTGCTGGCGATGACGAAGCAGGCCCTGACGCTCGGCAAGAGCCCGGCCCAGTTCCTCGGCGACGACGACTTCGAGGCCTTCGTCGACGACGAGGAGTTCCTCGCCGTCCTCAAGAGCGTCGAGTAGCGTGTGGAAAGCGACAGCACGGGGGTCGGATGGTCAAGCGTGTGAAGCCCCGTCCCCTCGACGTCGAGGCCGTCTTGAAGCGGGGCTCCCTCCCCGAGGCGACGGCGACGCTGCGACGCCTCGTGGCCGACGACGACCAGCTTGCGGGCCTGCTGCTGCAGGGCGTCGACGGCCCGTGGCGGGACCTCATGACGCCGACCCGCTGCGCCGGCGCCCTCGTGATGCTGGGGGCCAGCGGCGTGCTCCTCGACCACTGCCTCGACGTCGCCGACGACTGGGTGCAGCAGGACGATGAGCTGGCCGACGCCGGCCACCGCGGCGTCTTCGGCGTCCTCGGCGCGACCCTCGACGAGGCGGGCTGGCGCCGGCTGCTCCAGGCCCTCGGCGATGCCGACACGGTGGAGGCACCGCGGCCCTCGTGGCCCCTGTGGGTGGCGGTCCTCGCCGACTGCGGCGAGCGCGGCCTGCGCGACGAGCAGGCGTGGGCCTGGCTCGGGCGCGTCCTCGACGACACGCCGCCGCTGTGGTGCATCTACGCGGGCGGCTACGGCGACGCCCGCGCCATCCCCATCCTGCAGGCCCTGCTCCGCGGGACCGCCGAGCGCGCCCTCGACGCCACCGGCCCCCGCGGCGAGGACGACGACGTCGTCATCGAGAGCGGCCAGGCCCTGGAGCGGCTCGGCGCGCTCGACGAAGAGGCCCGCAGTCTGCTGGCCCGCCATCAGCAGGCCCTCGCGGCCCGGGGGGCCGGGTGAGATCCGTCGCCGTCCTCGTCGGCCTGGGACTGGCAGCCTGCGTCCATACCGGCTGGCGCACCGTCGTCGAGGCCTGCCCGTCGAGCAGGGCACCTGCACCCGGCCAGCGACGGCCGGGCTGCCCGTTTCTCGTCTGGAGCTGCGTCGACGGCCGCTGGACGGCCGCCCCCGAAGACTGCCGGGGCGCGATGTAGCCGCGCGCGGGTCGCGCCGTCAGTCGTCTTCGACGGAGACGAGCTCGAAGGCCGGGCGCTCGGGATTCTCCTCGGTGCGGGCGACGGCGTCGAAGCCGGCGCCGGGGACGCTGCCGGGGGCCGGACTGCGCAGGAGCTCCCGCAGCATCATGGCGATGAAGGGATGACGGCGCTCTCGACGTCGTCGTAGGCGGCGAGGGCGGCGTCGCGGTCCGGCGCATGGCAGGAACACCTTGCGGATCACGGGCAGGTAGCAGTGGCTCATGGCGACGACGGCGGTCCAGTCGAAGCCAGCGAGGCGGCGCAGCATCACCGTCGCGGTCACGATCTCGCTGAGGAGGGACGGATCACCCGTGCGCAAAAAGGCCGCGAGGCCGCGAATGAAGCTCGCGATGGATCCCACCGAGGTCGGCTCGGGGATGGTGGCCACCATCGGCTCGACGCGGCAGGCGAAGCGGAAGATCCCGCGAGCGATGTCCTGGCGCCGCGTCTCGAGGAGGACGACGGCGAGGGCGCGCGACGGCGACAGTGGGGGCCTGGACGCGGTCGACATGGGCGGAGTCGAGCACGCCGGCGGGTGGCACACAAACGCCGGCGGCAGATCCGGCCCACCGCCGGGGCTGGCAGCGGCCGGCGGCTCTGTCAGACTCCCCCCATGCGTCGTCGTGTCCTTCCGCTCTGCGTCGTCGGCTCCCTTCTCGTGGCGAGCGCCTGCACCCCGCCCGCCGGCGAGCCCCGCGTCGAGGTCGACTTCGTGTTCCCCGACCAGCGCGAGCGCCAGTCCTTCCTCGCGACGCCGTTTCCGTCGGACCTGCTGATCCTCGACGACGGGCGCCTCGACCTGCGCACCTTCCCGAACCCCTTTGGCAGCACCACCCTCGAGGACTTCCTCGCCATCTTCGAGACCGCGCCGGCGTGGGCGGGGACGACGACGATGTATTTCCACGTTGAGGGTGGCGTCGACGAGGCCTCCCTGCCGGCGACGCCGCTGGCGAGCGTGCAGGACGACAGCGGCCTCTTCGTCGTCGAGCTGTCAGGGCCCCGCGCCGGTCGCCGCCTGCCCATCGAGTGGCAGCACTACCCCGAGGGCACCGCGTTCCTGCCGCCGGGCACCGTCGCCGTCAGCCTGCTGCTGGGGGCCGTCCCCGAGGGTCGCTTCGCGCTGGTGGCGACGTCGACGCTGCGGGCCGCCGATGGCACGAAGCTCGGCCCGTCGGGGGACTTCAAGCGCCTGCTCGCCTGTGAGCTGCCCGACCTCGACCGCGACGTCGACTGCGCGCCGTATCAGGCCCTGCCCGAGACCCTCGGCGTCGCCGCCGACGACATCGCCGTCGCCGCCGTGATCACGCCGCGCGACAGCAGCGCCGGCCTCGTGAAGGCCGCAGCGACCGCGCGGGCGTTCTCGCCGACCATCCGCGACGTCGTGCACAACGCCGCCGGCAGCAACGCCCACTTCGACCGCTACGACGGCGTCATCACGCTCGCCCAGTACCAGGCGGGCCGGCCGCCCTTCGACAGCTACGACGGCGAGAGCGGCGGCTTCATCCTCGACGACAACGGCGCCCCCATCGAGCAACGCACCGAGGACGTGCCCTTCGTGTTGACGGTGCCGAAGGGCCCGATGCCGGCGTCGGGCTGGTGTGTCGTCGTCAACGGCCACGGCACCGGCGGCGACCTCGAGAGCGGCGTCGGCACGCGCGCTGGCGACGAGTCGTTCCGCCTCAAGGAGGCCGGCTGCGCGATGATGGCCATCTCCGAGCCGCTGCATCGCACGCGCGAGGGCCACCGCGAGGGTCAGGAGGAGACCCTCACGTTCAACTTCTTCAACCCGCTCGCCGGCCGCGACAACTGGCGGCAGAGCGCTCTCGAGAAGGTGCAGCAGGTGACGGCGCTGTCGACGTTGTCGTTCACCGGCGTGGGCGGCGCGACGGTGCGGATGGACCCGGACCAGATCGGCTACTTCGGCCACAGCCAGGGCGGCATCGTCGGCGGCCTCTTCATCGCCGTCGAGCCGCGCCTCACGGGCGCGCTGCTGTCGGGTGCTGGCGCCGGCTTCGCGCCGAGCCTCATCGAGAAGACGGACCCCGTCGTCATCGCCGACGTCCTCAAGCTCGTGCTGCAGATCCCCGAGGACGAGCCCATCGACACCTTCCACCCCGTGCCGGCCCTGCTGCAGACCTTCGTCGACGAGGCCGACCCCCTCAACTACGGCGCGCTGTGGCGGCGCACGCCGGGCGCGCCCCACCTCGTCGCGACGTCGGGTCTCACCGACACGTTCACGCCGCCGCGCAACCACGCCGGCCTCGCCGGTGCCTTCCACCTGCCCCTCGCCGCACCCGTCGCCGAGCCTCTCGAGATCCTCGAGGTGCAGGGCATCGACGCCGTCGCCACCACGGTGACCGGCAACATCGTCGACGCCGGCGAAGGCGACGAGGTGCGGACCGCCGCCCTCGTGCAGTACCCGCAGGACGGGCACTTCGCGATCTTCAACAACCCCGCCGCCCACCAGCTCTTCACCCACTTCTTCCAGACGCTGCGCGAAGACGGCGTGCCCACCATTCGCACGCAGGGGAACTGATCGCGTGCGCCGCGCCTGATGGGTGGAGGGCCGACCGCTGGCGCGGTTGACCACGCGGTCGACGACACAGGTTGCCGCAGGAGCCGACCGTGCGCCCGACGCCATCGTGCGCGCAGGGGCTGTGATGCGTCGGTGGGTACCCGATCTGCACCGCGCCGATCCCCTGTGCGCCACGCCGGCCGCGAGGCTGCTACAAGGCGCCATGCCGTCGTGCGCCTCCGCGTCCACCCTCGTGCTCGTGCTTCTGGGCGCCATCGCGTCGTCGGCACGCGCCGACGTCGGCCTGCTGCCACCCGACGCCCGCGCCCTGGGTGACGACGAGCCCCGGGCCGTCCGCGCCGTCGTCGACGTCGCTCGCGAGGTGGCGAAGGCCCGGCTGCGGGTCGTCGCCCCCGTCGAGCTCCCCACCGACCATGCCGCCTGTCTCGGCGCGCCCGCCTGCCGCACGGCCCTGCTCGAGCGCCTCGAGGTGGAGGAGCTCGCCGCCGTGACCGTCACACCGACATCGCCTGCGTCCGAACACGACGACGACGGCGCCTTCGCCGTCGCGCGGCTCGTGGTGTGGACGCCGGAGGGTGCGGGCTTCGACGCCAGCGTCCGGCTCATCACCGATCGCGACCTGCGGGGCCTGCTGACGCGGGCCCTCGACCCCGGTCGCGCCACGGCCCGGCTCGATGTCACCGGCCTCGTCGACGGCGACGTCGTCCTCATCGACGGCCTGCGCAGCGAGGCGCGGGCCCTGCTGGCGAGCGGCCCGCACACCGTCGTGGTGCTGCACGCCGACGGCACGCGCACGACGCTGCCGCTGACCCTCGCCTTCGAGGAGCGCCGCACCCTGGCCGTGCCGCCGCGTCGACCGCCCGGAGACGCCGCGACATCGACGTGGCCCGGACTGTGGCCAGCCCTCATCGGCGGCGGCGTCGCCATCGTCGGCGGGGCCGGCGCCGTCGGGAGCGCCATGATCAGCACCACCGCCGACAACGCCCGCGTCCGCGATACCGCCCTCGCGGCGTCGGTCGGCAGCGGCGTCACCGGCGCCCTTGGCCTCGCCACGATCGTCATTGCCTTCGTCACCAGCCCGGCGTCTGGCCCTGCCACCGCCACCGAGGTCTCCCCATGAAGCTCTACACCCGCACCGGCGACGACGGCGGCACCGCCCTCTTCGGCGGCGCTCGCGTCGCCAAGGACAACCCCCGTGTCGCCGCCTACGGCACCGTCGACGAGGCCAACGCCACCGTCGGCCTCGCTGCCGCCGCCCCGGATCTTCCGCCGCTGTTGAAGCAGGAGCTGCTCGCCGTGATGAGCGATCTCTTCGACCTTGGCGCCGAGCTCGCCACGCCCGTCGACAAGGACGAGGCCCTGCACGCCCGCCTCGACAGCCGCGTCGATGAGGCCCGCGTCACGGCCCTCGAGCACGCCATCGACGACGCCACCGCCCGCGTCCCGCCGCTCACGACCTTCGTGCTGCCCACCGGTGGCGACGCCGCCGCCCGCCTGCACGTGGCCCGCACCGTCGTCCGTCGCGCCGAGCGCGAGGTCGTCACCCTCTCGCGCGACACCAGCGTGCGCCCCCTCGTCGTCGTCTACCTGAACCGCCTGTCCGACGCGCTGTTCGCCTGGGCCCGCCTCGCGGCGTTCAGCAACGGCCACGGCGACGTGCCGTGGCAGGCGAAGAAGCCCGTCGTCTGAGTTGGCGTCCATGTACGACGGGGCCCGACATGTGCGCCTGACTCGCGCTATGGAACGGCTGTCCGCTGCGGCATCATGTGGCCATGAAAGCGTTTTCGCTCATCGAGGTGATGATCGCGTCCGCGATGCTCGGCATCGGTGTCGCCGCGCTGCTGACGGCCTACGGCACGGCCAGCGGTCTGGGCGGCCACCAGGAGCGGGTGACGGGGGCGCTCCACGTCGCCGAGGCGCAGATGGAGAACCTCCTGCTGCGGTTCCCCGACTCGCCCGATTTGTCGACGGGTTCCGCGCACGGCCCGCTGACCTTCGCACGCACCGGTCAGCCGACGGGGCCGGCGTTCTACACGCTGACGTGGACCGTGGCCCCGGGCCCCATCCCCCGTACCCGCCGCATCGAGGTCACCGTCACCTGGGCCGAGGGACAACGTGGCGCCCAGACCCTCTCCCTCGTCACCCACCGCTCCTGAGGTCCCCATGCGTCGTCGGGCCTTCACGCTGCTCGAGCTTTCGATCGCCCTGGCCATGGCCGGCATCGTCGTCGCCGCCGCCGCGGCCACCGGTGTCACCGTGAGTCGCCTCCTCAAGCTGGAGGCCAAGAAGAGCCACGCCGACGCCGACAGCCGACGGCTGGTCGACTTCGTCCTGACGAACATGCAGGCCGTCGGCGGTGGGCCGGTGCGTCCATGGATGGCGGCCTGGCTGGAGCCCCAGAACTGTCCGAGCCGCGGCGCGCTGGGAGCGTGCGGCGGGCTCAACGATCGCTTGACCCTCATCGACGTCGATTTCAACCGCGGCTCCTGCACGATCCAGTCGATGACCTCGACGCAGATCACCTTTCAGCCCCCCGACCCCGTGACGGGTCTGTGCTGCTTCCATTGGGACGGCATCCCCGAGAGCGGAGCACCGGACCAGTACGCCGGGCAGTCGCTGATGATTGTCTCGGGTCGGGATCGGTGGGCCGCGCGCATCGGCAGCAGCGACGTGAGCACGCCAGGCACGTGCATCTATGGCCTCACCGGCGTCGACCCCCTGCAGGGCTGGACCGGCACGACCGGCAATGCGCCCGTGCCCACCGCTCAGCTCGCCGCGACCTTCGGCAGCGGCGCAACGGTGACCCCAGTCACCATACGGACGCTCTTTGTCGAGTCCGACGGAGCGGGTGCGCCGCGCCTGCCCCGGCTCGTCGAGTGGCAGGACGGCGCCGTCGACGGCACGAGCAACGGCGCCATCGACACCGGCGAGGTCCGCCTCGTCTTCCCCGGCGTCGTGAGGTTCCACGTCGCGCTCGGCTACGACAGCAACCCCATCGATGGCGTCGTCGCCACCACCGGCGGGACCACCGACGAGTGGTTCGGCAACGCGACCGGCGACACCCTCACCGGCCTGCAGGCCGTGAATCTGCGGATGGCCGAGGTCGGCGTCGTCACCGCCGTCGGCGCCGTCGAGCCCGGTCAACGCACGTTCCAGGTCCTGGACGGCGCCGCCATCACCTCCGACCGCCTCATGTTGCGACGGGCCACCAGCCGGACCCTCCTTCGCAACGTCGCGGTCTTCTTTTGACGGAGCACCATGTCGCGCCGAGGCTATTCGCTCCCTTTCGTCATCATGATCCTGCTCTTGTTGAGCGTGGCGCTGGCGTCGTTGCTGTTCGTGTTGAACACCAGCGCCCGCTCGACCGAGAGCATGCTCGGTCGGCGGCGGTTGTTCTACGCCTGCGATGGCATCGCCCGCATCGCGTCGACGTCGGCCCAGAGCTACTTCGGGCAGACCCAGGCGCCCAACGCCGCCGACCTGCGGGACTTCGTCTGCGCCCAGGGCGGTGGCTGCGCGGGACCGAGCATCCTCACGGGCTTCTCCAGCCAGAATCCGGCCGTGACCGTGACCGACTTTGAGGTCCCCGGCATCGGCACCCGCATCATCGCCCCGCTCGACAGCGGCCCGTTCCTCGGGATGATGGCCATGCAGGACGTCGTCGAGATGCGCGTCGCCGGCAACAAGCCGGGCACCGGATGGCGTTGTGATGTGCGTCAGGAGGTCTCACTCGCCAAGGTCGGCCTCTTCCAGTTCGCTGTGTTCTCCAGCGTGCCGATGGACCTGTTCAACCCCCCACCCATGGACATCCGTGGACCAGTCCACATCAACGGTGACTTCTGCGCCGGTGGTGGCACGTTGACCATCGAGAAGCTCACGGTCAGCGGGCTGCTCCGCTCCGGGTGCAGTGGCACCGCCGTCAGCAACGGCGTCACCAGCTACACCGGCACCGGCGGGTCCATGGGTGTCATTCCCAGCGGCTCGCAGTCGACGAACGGCTTCAACATCCGGGACCAGACCGGCACCCCGAAATCCATCAACAGCACCAACGACGGTGCCAGCGCCGGCTGGACCACCAACGCCATCACCCGCTGGAACGGCAACGCGATGGACGAGAGCCATGATGTGCCTGTGCTCCGATTGCCGGTGGCCACCGAGGCCCCGGCACAGCCGGGCAACAGCCAGGACGGCACAGCCCTCACCAACTTCGAAACGCTGCGCCTGGTCCTTGATCCACCGCAGCCCGGCGACACGCCCAGCATGGCGGCTGAGCGCTTCTACAACAAGGCCGACATCCGCATCATCAATGGCGTCTGGTACCGACGAGACGGCACGATCCTGTGGTCGGACCACACCGGAACCGTGAATCCGCTGACGGAGCAGGCATCCCTCGGCGTGTCGTCGGATATTCCCGTCCCCGGACCCGCGCAGCCGAAGCGCTATTCGTACTACGAGCGCAATGCGAACGGGACCGTCGCCAACGACGGGGCCCAGTCCTCGATCGTCTCCTACGGGGCGCTGTTCCGCAACAACACCACGACGTGGCAGCCCGGCTTCGTGAACGCCGGCGCCGTCGCAGCGGCCAACAGCGACCGTCAGCGGATCGAAGGGACGCGCTCCGGCTTCGTCGACCGTCGCGTGGCGCTCGCCGTCAATGAGTCGGCCGCCCGCATCCTGCCGCTGAACTTCGATGTCGCGGCCTTCGTGCAGGCCCTTCAGGACAACGACCCGGGCGAGCTTGGCGCGATGTTTCCTGGTGGCTCGTTCAACGGGATCATCTGGATCGGCAATTCCTGGCCCGGCCACGACGGCGGCTTCACCACGAATCCGGCATCGGGGACGTTTGCCTCCAACGCGCCTGTGGTGGCTCTCGATGCCAACAACCGCTTCGCACTCCCTCCGCTGCCGCTCTGCGGTGCCGGCGCTGCGGTCCTGTCGGCGGCAAACGGCGGCCTTGGCGACGTCGCACAGGTGGCCTGCAACAGCGCAGGCCTGCCTCGCGTCAACGCCGTGCGGGTCCACAACGCCTCGGCCATCGACCCGGCCATTCTTCCGCGTGGCCTCTCCATCGTCACCAACGGGCCGATGTATGTCCTTGGCGATGTGAACACCTCGTCGCTCGTGGCGGCGGTGCCCGACCCGGTGCCGGGCACCCCCCGCATGATCGACCCGGCCGGTCCCTGGGTGCCGATGCTGGTTGCCGGCGACGCGGTGACCCTGCTCTCCACGAACTGGCAGGACCAGGTCGGAGATCGCGCGTTCGGCGTTGCCCCGGTCCAGTTCAATAGCGGCTGCAACGATGCAGCAAAGCCGGCCTCGGTGAGCGCGACGCAGACCACGGTGGTTTCGGCCATCCTCGCCGGTCACGTCGAGACGGGCACGTCGATTGGCGGCGGCATCAACAACTTTCCCCGCTTTCTCGAGTGCTGGAGCGGCGTCCGCAGCCGCATCATCGGCTCGATGGTGATCGGCTTCCGGAGCGTCTTCCAGCGCAGTCGCTTCCACCTCTTCGCCTACCGCCCACCCAACCGGGACTGGTCCTTCGACACCAACTTCGCCAACCCGACGATGCAGCCGCCGGGGACACCGCTGTTCGACGTGCAGGCCACCCGCCGCTGGCGACGGTGAGCGGAGCCCTGCCGTGACGACGACCCGCTTCGACGACTACGTCCTCGGCGACACCCTCGGTCAGGGTGGCATGGCCGCGGTCTGGCGGGCGACGTATCGGCCCACCGGCGAGGTCGTCGCCCTCAAGCGGATGCTCGGGCACATCGCCGGCAGCGAGCTGTTCATCGCCCGCTTCGTCCGTGAGGTGGAGCTGTCGGCAAAACTGCAGCACGAGAACGTCGTGCGGGTGCAGGGCTATGGGCAGGACGACGAGGGCAACTGGTTCCTCGCCCTCGAGTTCTGCGACGGCGGCACCCTCGTTCAATTGCTGAAGCGGTGCCCACGGGTGCCGGCGCCGCTCGTGGCCCTGATGCTCGACCAGATGCTCGCCGGTCTCGAGGCGGCGCACGCCCACGGCATCATCCACCGGGATCTCAAGCCGCCGAACATCCTGCTGACGGTGGACGGGCATCTGAAGATCGCCGACTTCGGCATCGCCCGCTCCCACGCCGACCAGACGCTGACGGCGACGGGCGAGGTGATCGGCACGCCAGCGTACATGAGCCCCGAGCAGGCGCTCGGCCAGCGAGAGCTTGATGGCCGCAGCGACCTCTTCTCACTCGGCATGCTCGCCTATCGGCTGCTCGTGGGCAGCAACCCCTACGCCTCCGACAACGTCGCCACCTCGATCCTGCGGGTGACCACGGGACCGAACCTCAAGGTGGGCGACACGTTGCAGACGGTGCCGCCGTTGCTCGAGGGTGTCATCGACGGCCTGGTGGTGAAGGACCGCGACGCCCGCATTCCTTCGGCGACGGCGGCGCGTGCGTTGCTGGCGCCGACGGTGGCGGGCCTGCGTGAGCGCTTTCCCGGCATCATGCGTCGCTTCGTCACCGACCCGGCAACGACGGCGCAGGCGATCGTCCGGGCCTGCGCCGCCGACGAGGTGGCCGCGGCCAGGGCCTGCCTCACGGCCTCGCCGGCCCGCGCCGTCGTGCACGCCGCCCGTGCCCGCGACCTCGACCCCGCCGACCTCGACGCCCAGTCCCTTCTCGAGAAGCTCACGACGCTGCATGGCTTCCAGCTCAGCGTCACCAGCGACGCCCGCATCGCCGCCGCCCGCGCCGAGCTCGATCAGAAGCCGGATGACCCGGTGGTGTTGCGCAAGCTCGCCAACCTCTATCGCGGAGCCCAGAATCCCCTCGAGGCGGCCCGGGTCCTCAAGCGCTATGTGGCGCTCAAGCCCGACGACGCCATGGCTCGCCGCCAGCTCGAAGAGCTGGTCGGTGCCGACGACGTGGCAGCCTTTACGAGCACGTTCGCGCACAAGGGTCCGAACCAGCTGAAGACCGGTGACATCGTGCAGGGCGTGAAGACCGGCGGCTTTGCCGGCAGACCCGTTGCCGCCGCCGTGCCCCGCGAGACCACCCCCCATCCGACGAAGCCGGTGGCGCGGACGGGTGGCACGGCGTCGTTTGGCGGCCCGCTCATCGTTGCGGCCGATGGTCCGACCGACACGATGTCGACGACGACGAAGCTCGTCCTCGCTGCCGCTGTCGTCGGCCTCGTCGGCGGCGGCATCGCCGTCGGGCGCTCGCTCATCGACAGCGGCAATGCCCAGGTCGACCGGAACCTGCGTGCCGTCGAGAACCTGAACGCGCCGCTTGTGCACATGGTCGATGGCACCCAGGCTCCGTTTCTCGAGCGGGCCCTCCAATCGGCCCGCATCGCCGACTGGCAGGGTGCCCTCGACGCCGCCAACTTCGGGCTCTCGGCCGACCCGGACCTCGGGTCCCGGACGTCGCCAAGACTGTTGATCGTCCGGGCGAGGGCCCGCGCCCAGCTGGGTGACAGCGCCCAGGCGCTCATCGACGCCCGGCTCGGCGGCCGACTCGCGCCCATCGGCAGCCCCGAACGCGCCGAAGCCGAACAGCTCGTCAGCCAGCTGCAGGGCGCCACGCCCGACGCCACACCTCCGTTGATCCCCGCGTCGTCGGGGGGGAGCATCCCGCCATGATTCGTCCCAGGACCCTCCGCGGCATGACCCTCATCGAGGTGATGGCCGTGGTCGCCGTCGGCGCCGTGATCGCGGCCGCCACCACCGTCAACGTCGTCGAGCAGGTCCGTCGCGTCCGCGCAGTGGATGCATCGAGGCAGGCCCTGCATCCCCACCTCGTGGCCCGTGATCGCGCGGCGGCCGCCCGCACCTGTTCCGAGACGATGCTGGTGCCACCGATCGGCCAGCCGTTCACGCCGCCAGTCGAGAACGGTCCGCCGCGGTTCCCCGCCGCCGCCCAGACCCGGATTCCGCGGATCGCCATCATCGAGTGGAGCGCCTGCGATGACACCGCCCTGATCAGCCGGGTCGAGTTCTTCGACCTCGACGGCGACATCACCTTCGCGCCCTACAACTCGGCGGATGGCCGCGCCGTCTTCGGACCTGATGGCGGACTCACCAGTGCTCGTCCCCCCGCAGCCGCCGGCGGCGGTGTCTGTCTCCCCGGTGGTGGTGGCGGTGGCGGAGGTGGTGCTCCAAAGCCGCCCGCAGGCGGTGGCGGAGGTGGTGCTCCAAAGCCGCCCGCAGGCGGTGGTGGTGGCGGTGCGGTCTGCCTCCCGCCAGCGCCGCCCGCACCGCCGCCCGACATCCTCTTTTCGGCGACGACCTACTTCGGTGGCGTCGAGAACTACCGGATTTCCGCGCGCGCGGGCACGAGCCAGGGCTCGGCCACGGAACAGGCCGCGTCTCCGTTCTGAAGGCTTCCCTGGCCTTGCCGCCGGCGAAGAGCCGGCCCGCTACACGAGCAGGTCGAGGCTCGCTGGCACCATCGACCACGTCGCCGGCAGGGTGCCGGGCTGTTCGCCGTCGAGATCGATGAAGACCGGGGCCGGTCCGGTGGGTTCGGCATGCAGACGCTGGCAGCGCACGACGCGCACGCCGTCGATGGCCACATGGCCGCCCGTGTAGAGCTTGAGGCCGTGCTGCGCCCAGAACGACAGGCCACCACCCTTGATGACGACGCCGTCGAAGAAGCCGTCGTCGGGCGAAGCCGCGGGTGCCACGTGCATGCCGCCGCCGAAGAACTGGCCGTTGGCCAGCGCCACGAACGTGATCTCCTCGGTCGTCGTGGGACCATCGTCGAACTGCAGGCGGACCGTTTGCGGCGTGTACTTCAGCAGCGCCTTCACGCTCGCCGCCATGAACGACAGCTTTGCCCCGAGGCGCTTGCCCGAGTTGTTGGCGACGTCGACGACATCGCCGGAGAGGCCGAAGCTCGAGACGTTGATGAAGTGGCGGGTGACGTCGTGGCCGTCGGGGCCGCGGCAGGTGAGGCGGCCAAGATCGATGCGGCGCTTCTGCAGGCGCAGCAGGCGCTCGAGGTCGTCGTCGGGGTTGGTGCTCCAGCCGAAGGCCCGGCGGAAGTCGCCGCCGGTGCCCGAGGTGACGACGCCAAACGCGGTGTCGCCGGGCAGGCGGGCGCCGTCGTCGTCGAAGAAGCCGTTGATGACCTCGTTGTTGGTGCCATCGCCGCCGACCGCGACGACGGCGAAGACGCCGGCCTTCACGGCCTCACGGGCCAGCTGCGTCGCGTGCCGGGGGCGCTCGGTGAGGCGGACCTCGAGGTCGAAGCCCTGCGCCTTGAGACGGTCGGCGAAGCGGCGGCGGTGGGCCTCGAAGCGTCGCAGGGTCGCGCCGGCAGCGGAGCGGGGGTTCACGACGAAGACGAAGCGGGAGGCGGCTGACATGCGCGTCGGTTCTCTCCCAGCCCGCCCCGGGAAGCAACCGTGCCGGAGGGTGCTGGAAGGCGCAGGCGCGGCGGGTCGACCCGGCCGTCGTGCTGCTGCTACAAGCACTCGCGTATGTCGCATCCCCTGAAGCCGCGTTTCGATGCCATCCGCCGTGAGCTTGAGCAGAAGTTCCTCGCCAAGGAGGAGATCATCCGGCTCATGCTCATCGCCGCCATCGCCGGCGAGCACATGGTGCTCATCGGTCCGCCGGGCACGGCGAAGTCGGCCGTCATCCGCAGCTTCGCCAAGCTCGTCGACGCGAAGTACTTCGAGTACCTGCTCACGCGCTTCTCGGAGCCCAACGAGCTGTTCGGTCCCGTCGACATCCAGGGCTTCCGCCAGGGCACCTACCGCCGCGTGACGACCGGCATGCTGCCCGAGGCCGAGGTGGTCTTCCTCGACGAGGCCTTCAAGGCCAACTCGGCCATCCTCAACTCGCTGCTCACGCTGCTGAACGAGCGTCGATTCAACAACGGCGCCACCGTCGTGAAGGTGCCGCTCATCTCGCTGTTTGCGGCCAGCAACGAGGTGCCGTCATCCGACAACCTCGACGCCATCTTCGACCGCTTCCTGCTGCGGGTGCACTCCGACAACCTCGACAGCTACCACTTCCATGAGCTCATGAACAAAGGCCTCGCCCTCGAGAAGGCGCAGGCTCGCGAAGAGCTCGCCGAGGCCGCGGCGCAGAAGATGGCAATGCCGTCGGTGGTGCCGGGCGTGCCGGCGCCGCCGCCGCTGCCGAACTCGTCGTCGACGAAGACGCTGCTGTCGGCGGCAGACCTGCACACCTGCCGGCGCGCGTTGCTCGATCGGGTGGAGTTCCCCGAGGACTTCCTCGCCACCTACAAGGGCCTCTGCTTCCAGCTTCGCGGTGAGGGCATCTCGCTGTCGGACCGTCGCGCCGTGCGGCTGCTCAAGCTCTTTGCGGCCTCGGCGTTCCTCGACGGGCGCACGCGCGTGCACGAGGGCGACCTCTTCATCCTGCGGCACACCTGGAACAACCTGGACCAGCGCGAGATCCTCGACGACGTCGTCGAGCCCATCGTGGCCCAGTACTACGCCGAGCACCCCGACGACCGCCCCAATCAGGTGGCCGCCGACCTCGACCGGCTCGTCTCCGAGCTCAACCTGGTGCACAAGACGCTCACCCAGGGCGGCGAGTTGTCCGACATCCAGCTCTTCACCCAGCTGCGCAACCTCAACGATCTGCGCTCGGCCTTCTCGGCCCACGGCGGCGACACCGCCCAGCGGATGGTGAAGCAGATCGACACCCTGCTCGAGCAGATCTTCGAAGGCGGCCGCTTCGCCCAGGAAGGCGCCGGCCCGAACCCGCCGGCGCGCTGAACGAGCCCCCATCCCGCAGGCCGTGGCCCGTCGTCGCACCGGCCGGCGGCGACGGCAGAACGTGATTGACGCGGTGGCACGCGCCCGCTAGTCAATACTGAGAATGGTTCTCATTTCCATCAGAGTGCCGCCGAGCACCTCTCTGTTGGAGTCGTGATGCGCGTCCGGATGGTTCCTCCCCTGCTCCTCTCCGCTGTCGTCGGCGGCCTGATGGCCTGCCCCGGCCGTGACCCGTCCGTCGGGGAAGGGGAGGGAGAAGGTGAAGGTGAAGGCGAAGGCGAGGGCGAGGGCGAGGGTGAGGGCGAAGGCGAGGGTGAGGGCGAAGGCGAGGCCGGCTACGCGTTTCCGTCCCGCTTCACGCCGGTCGAGAGCTCGGTGGCCTACGGCGGCCAGGCGGCGCGGCACCTGCTGCTGCAGGAGCTGAAGGCCCGCATCGGCCGCACCGACGACACCGTCATCGACGGCAAGACGGCGGAGCAGCTGAAGGCGTCGTTCGTCTTCGTCTACGACTTCAAGACCGACAACGGCGGCACGCCCGAGGAGCCCATCACCGTCGACGCCTTCGGCACGGCGTTGCTGCAGGAGACGATCGGCGAGATCGGCGTGGCGTCGCTGCGCGACAAGACCCGCGACAACGACCTCGGCGACACCACACCCGTGATCGGCTGGAAGGGCGACGACCTCGCCGCCAGCGCCGTCGCCGAAGACATCATCGACGACCTCGTGGCGACCCTGATCGCCCGGCAGACGGCCATCCCGCAGACGCCCGCCGGCGACCTCATTGCCCAGTCCTTCGTCAGCGCCGCTGGCATCGACTACCAGCAGCTCCTCGAGAAGTACCTGCTCGGCGCCGTCGCCTTCTCGCAGAACTGCGACGACTACCTCGACGACGAGACCGACGCGAAGGGCCTCCTCTCCGACAACGTGACGCAGGTCGAGGGCAAGCCCTACACCGAGCTCGAGCACGCCTGGGACGAGGGCTTTGGCTACTTCGGCGCCGCCCGCAGCTACGGCTCCCAGACGATCACGCAGAACGTCGCCGGCTTCGTCGACGTCGACGGCGACGGCAGGGCCGACTGGCTCCGCGAGGTGAACTACGGCCACGCCCGCACCGCCGCCCAGCGCGATGAGGCGAGCGCCACGGGCACCACCTTCGGTCAGGACGCCTTCGCTGCCTTCCTCGAGGGCCGCCGCCTGATCACCGACGCCGCCGGCCCCCTCACTCCCGAGCAGCTCGACGAGCTGCGCACGCTGCGCACCATCGCCGAGCAGAACTGGGAGAAGGCCATCGCCGCCACCTGCATCCGCTACATCAACGACATCCTCGTCGAGCTCAACGACGCCGAGGCCGACTACGACTTCACGACCCACACGAAGCTGTGGTCCGAGCTCAAGGGCGCCCTGCTCGCGCTGCAGTTCAACCCGCGCTCGCCGTTCCTCGTCGACCCGGCCGACTACGCCGCCGCCCACGACCTCGTCGGCGACGCGCCGATCATCGTGCGCGCCGACTTCGCCGAGGCCATCGCCGACCTCTCGGCCCTCAAGACCCTCCTGCAGGACGTCTACGGCTTCGACGACGCCGACGTCGCCGCCTGGTGAAGCCCCTGCCCCTCTTCGACGGAGCCTCGTGATGCAGACGCCCGCCGTGTTCCTCCTCCTCGCTGCCGCCACCATGCTGGTCGGCTGCCCGCAACGACCGACACCGCCGGCCGGCGAGGACGAACGGCGGGCCTTCCTCACGCGCCTCGCCGACGAGACGGTGCTGCCGCACCTCGAGCGCCTCGAGACGCAGGCCCTGGCCCTCGTCGACGCCACCACCGCCCTCGAGGCGACCGGCGGCGTCGACGACGGCGCCCGCGCCACCGCCCGCGCGGCGCTGACGACGCTGCAGACGACCTGGCAGGAGCTCGAAGTGCTGCAGCTCGGCCCCGCCGGCTCGCCGGCGACCTTCACCGGCGGTCAGGGGCTGCGCGACGGCATCCACTCCTGGCCGCAGGTCTCGCCCTGCAGCGCCGACCAGCAGGTGGTGCTCAACCGCATGGCCGAGGCGGGCTGGGCCGGCACGCGCCTCGTCAACGTGCTCGGGCTGCACACCCTCGAGTACCTGCTGTTCCGCCCCGACGCGGGAAACGCCTGCCCCGCCGCCGCCAGCATCAACGCCGACGGCACCTGGGCCGCCCTCGGCGACGCCGAGGTCACGGCCCGCCGCGCCGTCTACGCCCGCGTCCTCGCCGACGACGTCCTCGCGAAGGTGCGCGCGCTGCGGGGCGCCTGGACCGGCGGCTTCGGCGAGAGCCTCAAGACCGCCGGAGCGGAGGGGTCGCTCTTTGCGACGGCGCAGCAGGCCGTCGACGAGGTCTACGCCGCCCTCTTCTTCGCCGAGCTGAAGACGAAGGACCGCAAGCTGGCGGTGCCCACCGGGCTGCACGTCGACTGCACGGCGACCGTCTGCCCCGAGCTCACCGAGAGCCCGTTTGCGCGCCTGAGCCTGCAGCACATCCACCACAACCTGATCGGCGCCCGCCTCGTCTTTGTCGGCAGCAACGACGCCGGCGACGACGGCATCGGCTTCGACGACCTCCTCGCCGCCGCCGGTCACGACGCCGCCGCCGTCGACATGGTGGGCAAGCTCGACGCCGCCATCACCGCGACGACGACGTTTGAAGGCACCATCGAGGATGCGCTCGTCACCGAGCCCCAGCGGGTCATCGAGCTCCACGCCGCCGTGAAGACCTTCACCGACGAGCTCAAGGGCACCCTGCCCTCGCTGCTGGGCCTGCGCGTCCCCGATGAAGGCGCCGGAGACAACGACTGATCCCTGGTGTCGTTGAACGGGGGCCGTTCAACGACACCAGGGAGGTACTTCTGGAGGGTCTGATGCAGACCCTCCCCCACGCCGGCAGAGCCGGACGTGGGGCCCCCTCCCAACTCCGCTGCTTTCTAGAGGGTCTGATGCAGACCCTCCCCCACGCCGGCAGAGCCGGACGTGGGGCCCCCTCCCAACTCCGCTCCGCGAGGCGCACATGAAGGTCAGACATTCGGCGTCACGCGACTGGCTGACATCGCCATGGAGGAAGTTCGTGGCGACGCTGCAGACGCCGACCGATCCGGCGGGGCTGGCGGCGTTCCGCTTCCTCTACGGCGCCCTCGTCGCCCTCGGCAGCGCCCGCTTCCTCGACTCCGGCTGGCCCGAGAAGCTCTACGGCACGCCGTCGTTCTTCTTCCGCTTCGCCGGCTTCTCGTGGGTGCCCACGCCCGACGGCGACACCGCGCGGACGCTGTACGGCGTCTTCGTCGTGCTCGGCATCGCGATCGCGACCGGCACGCTCTACCGACTCAGCATGGCGGCGTTCGTCGTGCTGTTCGCCTGGGTGCAGCTCGGCGACGTCACGAACTACCTGAACCACTACTGGCTCGTGATCCTGCTCGGCACGCTGCTCGTGTTCGTACCGGCCCACGCGACGTGGTCGGTAGACGCCTGGCTCCTCGGCAGCCGCCGCGCGACCGTCCCCTTCGCCGCTGTCGCCGTGCTGCGCTTCCAGGTGGCCTGCGTCTACGTCTTCGCCGCCGTCGCCAAGCTTGGCCCCGACTGGCTGCTGTATGGCCAGCCCCTCGGCGTGTGGCTGCCGCCGCGCTCGTCGATCCCGCTCATCGGCCCGCTGCTGCTCGTGCCGTGGGTTCCCCTCGTGCTGTCGTGGTGTGGCTTCCTCTACGACAGCGCCATCGTGCCGCTGCTGCTGTGGCGGCGCTCGCGGCCCTTCGCCTACGCCCTCGTCGTCGTCTTTCACGGCCTGACGCGGGCCTTCTTCGAGATCGGGATGTTCCCGTTCATCATGGTGACGGCGACGACGCTGTTCTTCGCCCCCGACTGGCCGCGCCGGCTGTGGGCGCGCGTAACGGGGGCCGCGGCGGACGCACCGGCCGGCAGCGCGGCGACGACGACGTCATCGATGCCTGCGGGTCGGTTGGCCCGGCTGCTGGCCGGCCCCCGGGCCCTCGTCGCCGGGCTGCTCTCGCCCACGCGCATCGCCGTCGTCGTCGTGGTGTGGTGCACCGTGCACGTGCTGCTGCCGCTGCGGACCTTCGCGATCGGCCACGACGTGCTGTGGGACGAGACCGGCATGCGCTGGTCGTGGCGGGTGATGGTGCGGGAGAAGTCCGGCACCCTCGACTACCGCGTCACGTTCACGGACCCCGCCGTCGGTCGCCGCAGCGTCCTCGTCAGCCCCCACGACTGGCTCACGTGGCGGCAGGTGAACGAGATGATCGGCCAGCCGGACCTCATCCTGCAGCTCGCCCACGCCATCCGCGACGACTTCGCGCACCGGGGCTTCGTCGACGTCGAGGTCCGCGCCGACTGCCGCCTCACCCTCAACGGTCGACCGGCCGCCCGCTTCATCGACCCCGACGTCGACCTCGCCCGCGAGCGCGACTGCCTCTTCTGCCGCCCTGCCTGGGTGCTGCCACCGCCGACGACATCGCCGCCGTCGCCATGGCGCAGCGTCGGCCATCGTCTGGACCAGCCATGACCCCTTCCTCCGCCGCCCTCGGCCTCCTGTTCGCCGTCGCCGCCGACACCGGCGTCGCCGTGCCGTCGCCGTCGCCGCCACCGCCTGCCGGCGAGGGCTTCGTCGACGCCGACGGCGACGGTATCGACGATGAGGCCATGCCGCCGCCCCTGCCCGACGACGACGACGACGCGCTCGACGCGGGCGACGATGCACGCGTCGGCGAGACCCTCATCGGCCGCCGCCGCGACCAGAAGCGCATGGTGGGCTCGGCCCACACCGTCGACGCCGAGCAGCTCGAGCGCATGGAGGCCGACGACGTGCATCGCGTGCTGCGCGGTGTCCCCGGCGTCTACGTCCGCGACGAGGACGGCACCGGTCTGCGCCCGAACATCGGCCTGCGTGGGGCGAGCTCGGATCGCTCGGCGAAGGTGACCCTTCTCGAAGACGGCGTGCTCTTCGGCCCGGCGCCCTACGCCGCGCCGGCGGCCTACTACTTCCCGCTGACGACGCGCATCACCGGCGTCGAGGTCTGGAAGGGGCCGGCGGCCATCCGTCAGGGCCCGCACACCATCGGCGGCGCCATCAACCTGCGCACCCGGGCGGTGCCGTTGTCGTCGACGGGCGGCCTCGATCTCGGCTTCGGTCTCGTGGGCCCCGGGCGCAAGCAGACCCGCTTCCACGGCTTCGCCGGCGACACGATGCACCTCGGCGGACCGCTCTCGGGCTGGCAGCTCGGCGGTCTCGTCGAGGCGGCGCGGGTGCAGAGCGACGGCTTCAAGGTCATCGATGGCCAGCCGGAGCGCCCGACGGGCTTCGTGCGCGACGACGCGATGCTGAAGCTGCGGCTCATGAACGACATCACGGCGGCCGTGCGCCACAGCGTCGAGCTCAAGCTCGGGCTCGGGCGCGAGGAGGGCTTCGAGACCTACCTCGGGCTCACCGACGCCGACCTGCGGGCCGCCCCCGACCGGCGCTACGCGGCGTCGATGGACGACACGATGCGGTGGGTCCGCACCCAGGGCCAGCTCCGCTACGGGCTCAGCGTCGGCCCCGCCGAGGTCGACGTCGTCGCCTACCGCACGATCTCGACCGCACCTGGCGCAAGGTCAACGGCGTGCGCGGCGCGCCGAACCTCCACGACGTGCTGTCGTTCGCCGACGTCGGCACAAACCCGCTGTGGCGCTCGCGGCTGCAGTCGGGCGCCGAGCGCCCCGACGACGACGGCGCCGTGCTCATCGGTCCCAACCACCGCACGTACTTCTCTCACGGCGTGGCCACCGTGGCCCGCTTCGACCTCGACGTGCCGCTCATCGCCGCTGATGCGCGGGGCGCCGGTGGGCTGGTGCTCGGGCAACAGCTCGAGGTGGGGCTGCGGCTGCACCAGGACCAGATCCACCGCGACCACACGGAGGCCGGCTTCTTCGTCGTCGACAACGCCCTCGTCACAGACGGCCTGCCCGAGGTCCAGACGGCGCTGAACCGCGCGAGCGCGACGGCGCTGGCCGTCTACGTCGCCGACGAGCTGCGGCTCGGGGCCCTCACGCTGGTGCCGGGCCTGCGCAGCGAGGTGATCGGCGGCGAGTTCGTCGACGAGAAGGCCGGCGGGCCGGCGAAGGTGAGCCAGCAGCTGGCGTTGCTGCCCGGCCTCGGCGTCGCCTTTGCCCTGCACGACAGCGTGAGCCTCCTCGGCGGCGTCCACCGCGGCTTCTCGCCGGTGGCGCCGGGACAGACCGGCGACGTCCGCCCCGAGGAGAGCACCAACGCCGAGCTCGGTGTGCGCTTCGACGTCGCTCGCGCCCTCGGCCTGTCGGGCGAGGTGGTCGGCTATTTCAGTCACTACGACAATATCGTCGGGGAGTGCACGTTCTCCGCCGGCTGCGTCGACGACACCGGCCAGCAGCAGAACGGTGGCGCCGCCGCAGTGTGGGGCGGCGAGGTCGCCGTGCGCCACGCCCTGCCCCTGCAGGTGTGGCGCGACACCGACGGCCTCCGCCTCGAGGGCACCTTCACGTTCACGCAGGCGCGCTTCCTCACCGACTTCGTGAGCAGCCACCCGCTCTTTGGCGCCGTCGCCGCCAACGACGAGATGGCCTACGTGCCGGCCCTGCAGGGTGCCCTCGTCGGCGCCGTCACGCTCGGCGCCGTCGACGCCGGCCTGTCGGTGGGCCTCATCTCGGCGATGCGGGACGTGCCCGGTCAGGCGGCGTGGTCGGAGGCCACGGCGCACGAATGGACCGACGCCCAGGCGATCGTCGACGCGACCGTCTCCGTCGAGGTCGTCGCCGGCTGGCGCATCGCGACCCGGGTCGACAACGTCCTCGATCAGCGGGCCATCGTGTCCCGCCGACCCTTCGGCGCCCGCCCGGGCAAGCCGCGGGCGATCCTCGTCTCCCTTGAAGCCGACTTCGGCACGTGAGCCCCATGAACCTCGACGCCCTGCGCCCCTTCCTCGCCGCCTGCCTCATCGCCGTCCTCGGCATCGCCACCGGCGCCGGCTTCGGCGTCGCCTTCGGCGCCTTCGAGGAGGACATGAAGGGCGGCCTCAAGCAGAGCGCCGACGCCGTGCTCGCGACGACCTATGGCGGCGACGAGGCGAAGGCGAAGGCCGTCGTCGACAAGTCGTGGGTCTACTACAAGCGGGCCCACCTCCACGGCGGCGCACTCGGCACCCAGGCCCTCGTCCTCACGCTGCTGCTCGCGGCGCTGACGACGGTGCCGCTGCGGCTGCGGCAGGCGGCGGCGCTGTCGTCGTCACTGGGCGCCCTCGGCTACGGCTGGTTCTGGTACCTCGCCGGCCGCGCGGCCCCGGGCCTCGGCGGCACCGGCGCCGCGAAGGAGGCCCTCGCCTGGCTCGCGCAGCCGTCGGCGGCCCTGATGGTGCTCGGCATTACCCTCACCGTCGTCGCCATCGTCATGGCCGCCCTCAAGAAGGCCTGATGGCTCAGGCGGCGGCGTCGGCCTTTGCTGGCAGGTAGACCGTCGGCAGGAACAGGCCGCCGCCGCTCGCATCGACGAGGTTCGGCAGCAGCGCGCGGGCCTGCTTCAGCGCCGTCGACGAGATCTCGTCGAGGGGGAGCGCGAGCCGGCGCAGGGTGCGCAGGCGCGGCGCCCCCGCCGACAGCGCCGCGAGGAAGGCGTCTTCATCGTCGACGCTGCTGTGGGCGATGGCGAGCTCGTCGAGGTGGGCACTCAGGGGCGTCTTCAGCAGGGCCGTGAGGAAGGCCGTCACGTCCGGGATGCCCTCGAGCTCGAGGGTCGAGAGCGCCGGCAGGCGGTCGCGGGCGGCGACGTGCAGCAGGGCATCGACCGTCTCGGGGCGGGCGACGTCGTCGCTGGCGAGGCACAGGCCGAGGCGCGCGAGCGCCGGCAGGCCCGTCGACGCGGCGCCGAGGCCGGCGAGGGCGCCGGCCGCGAGCGGGTTGCCCTGCAGCACGAGGTGTCGGAGCTGCGCGTGCTGCAGCGGCCCGAGGGTCATCGTGCCGGTCACCCAGGCGAGCTCGAGGTCGGGCAGCGCGACGAACACAGCCTTGAGGTCGCCCCAGAAGACCTCGGCATGACGGGTCACGGTCTGCCACGGGGTGTCGAGGATCAGGGACTTCACGCCGGGGCGCGGCGCCTTCACGAGGCTCGACAGCACGACGGCGGCGCGACCGCTCGGCACATCCTGCACGACCTGGAACGTGTCGGCGGCCGGGCGGCTCACGCCCTCACGCTCGACGGCGGCGAGGGCCAGGGCGAGGGCGTCGTCGACAACGGGGATGGCGGCTGCGGTGAAGCGGTCCTCGTCGATGGCCCACGTGCGCCAGCCGGGGCGGGGCTCGGCCTTGCGCTTGCGCAGGCGGTAGGCGACGGCCTCGGCCGGCGTCGTCGGCGGCGGATCCTTGTCCTCGACGGGCTTGTCGTCGGCGACGACCTCCTTCTTCAACAGGGTGAAGCCACGGGCGCTGCGCTCGACGACGAGGTGGTCGGCGGCCTTCCACGCCTTGTCGGCGGAGGTGAGGGTCTTCTGCTCGGTGCGATCGCCGAGGGTCACGGTGAGGACGGGGCCGTCGCAGGCCACGATCAGCGTCGCGCCGCTCTGGCGGTGCCGCAGGGTCCAGGTGGTCTTCATCGCCGTCACGTTGCCAACCGCGATCGACGTCGTCGATCCCCGCTCGACACGGCGCGGCATTCTGTCGGCCGCGTTGGAGCGCCGTCGGCGCCGATGGGTCGACGCCCCCGCCCGGCGTGGCATGGTCGGCGTTGTGAGTGCCCGCGGCCCAGCCGACCGTCTCGGTGATGTCATCGCCGGCCGCTTCCGCCTTGAGCGCCTGCTCGGGGCCGGCGGCATGGGCGAGGTGTACGTTGCGATCCAGGAGCCTCTCGGCCGCCGCGTCGCCCTCAAGCTCATCAAGGCGGGCCTCGCCGACGACAAGGGCGCCGCCGGCCGCTTCGAACGGGAGGCCCAGAGCCTCGCGGCGCTGCACCACCCCCACATCGTGGCCATCTTCGACTTCGGCCGCACTGCCGAGGGCGAGCTGTTCATGGCGATGGAGTTCCTGCCAGGCGTGAGCCTGCGAGAGCGTCTGCGGGGACGGGGGGCGCTGCCCATCCCGGAGGCGCTGCGGGTCGTCGACGACATCTGCGCCGCACTCGAGGCGGCCCATCGCGCCGGCATCGTCCACCGCGACCTCAAACCCGACAACATCATGCTCGTGGACCTCGTGCAGAGCGGCGGTCCGAAGGACTTCGTCAAGGTCCTCGACTTCGGCATCGCCCGCCTGCGCCACGTCGAGGAGCAGCGACACCTCACCCACACGGGCCACATCGTCGGCACGCCCGGCTACATCGCGCCGGAGATGGTGACGGCCGGCGTCCTCGATGACCCGCGCTCCGACCTCTACGCGGTCGGGGTCATCCTGTTCGAGCTGCTCACCGGTCGGACGCTGTTTGACGCGCCGACGCCGGTGATGCTGCTGATGAAGCACGCGCAGGAGCCGCCGCCGCGCCTCGTGAAGGCCCTCACCGGCCGCAGCATCCACCCCGAGATCGACGCGCTCGTGCAGCGGCTCCTCGAGAAGCGGCCGGAGGACCGCTACGCGAGCGCCGCCGACGTGCGCGTGGCCATCGCCTCGCTGCCCGACGCCGCCTTGATGCCGTTCACCGATCCGCTCGTCGGCGCGCAGACGATGGTGCGGAGCACGCCGCCGCCGTCGACGCCGCCGCCGTCGACGCCGCCGCCATCGACGGCAGCGCCGTCGACGCCACAGGCCCGGGCGCCGCTGCACGACAGCCTGCCCCACGACGCCCTCACGATGGACACCTCGCGACCGCGGGTGCGGGGCGACACGGCGCCGACGATGAGCCGTCCCGTCGACGCGGCGCCACCGCCTGCCCGGGGCGTGCCGCTGCCCGTCGTCATCGCCCTCATCGTTGCCGTCGTTGCGGTGGCGGCCCTCGTGCTCATCACGCAGCGGGAGCCGCCGCCCGCGCCGCCGCCACCCGTCGTCGCGCCGCCGGCGCCGACGCCGACCATCGTGGCGCCGCCCGCGCCGACGCCGCCGCCGCCGGAGCCCACGCCGCCGCCCGCGCCGCCGCCGACGGTGTCGCCGCCGACGCGGCCAGTGAAGCGACCGCCGCCGCCGCCGCCCGCGCCGCCGCCGCATCGGCACGTCCCCGACCTCACGCCCTGACGATGGAGAGCCTGTGACGCCCACCCTTGCCCTGCTCGCCGCGCTGAGCGCCGCGCCGCCCCCGGGGATGGCCGAGGCGGGACTGCGGGCGGCCACCGAGCACCGCTACTGCGACGCCTCGCTCATCTTCACGCAGCTTCACGGCCACACGCGGGAGGCCCTCGTCCTGTATCGCGCCGCCGAGACGGCCTATGCCGCCGACGATCGCCTCGGCGCCCTGCGCCTCTACCGCACCCTCCTCGACACCCACGCCGACTTCGACCGCCGCGCCGTCGTCGAGCAGCGCATCACCGAGCTGCTCGCCCTCGTGCAGGAGCGGGGCCCGGGCCAGACCTGTGCGGCGCCGCCGCGCATCTGCGGCGACTGGATCGTGTCGGCCGGCGAGGCCTGCGACGACGGCAACCTCATCGACGGCGACGGCTGCGACGCCACCTGCATGCCCTCGGGCTGCGGCAACGGCGTCGTCACCGGCGACGAGGTCTGCGACGACGGCAACCGCACCAACGGCGACGGCTGCGACGACAACTGCACCGCCTCGGCCTGCGGCAACGGCGTCATCGGCCCCGGTGAGCAGTGCGACGACGGCAACGACATCGACGGCGACGGCTGCGACCACAGCTGCACGCCCTCGTCGTGCGGCAACGGCGTGCGCGCCGGCGACGAGGCCTGCGACGACGGCAACCGCGACAACGGCGACGGCTGCAGCGCCCGCTGCCGTGTCGAGGCACCGCCGTCCCCCCTGCCCGCCCTCTTTGGCGCGGGCGGTGGTGGCGCCGTCGTCATCGGCGGCATCCTCGCCGGCGTCGGCAGCCTGCCCTGGCTCGCCCACGGACAGGCCCGTGACGACGTCCGCGCCGCCGAGGCCCTGTCCCGTGTCGACGCCGACGTCGGCCTGCGCGACGCCGCCGACGCCCAGGCCCGTCAGGCCACAGCTCGCGCTGACTGGGAGACGTGGGGCCTGCCGGCGGTGGTGACCGGCCTCGGCGTGGGCTCGGTGGGCCTCGTCATGGCCGGCGTCGGTGGCCTGATGGGGCTCGGCGTCATCGACCTGTCCGAGGAGCTGCCCTACCTCGCCAGCCAGCCGACGCCCGCGCCGCCGCCGAAGGCGACGACGACGACGACGACACCACCATCGACAGCGACGACGCCCGCTGCCACCGCCGCGCCGACGCCCCTCGAAGGGAGCGCGCCATGATCCGCGTCGCCCGCACCGCCCTGCTGCTGTCCCTCACCGGCGCCGCCTGCACCCTCGTCGACGCCGCCTTCGGTCGCCCCTGCGAGGTCGACGACGACTGCCGCGGCGATCCCGCCGACGACGATCTCGTCTGTCGCCGCGGCCGCTGCTTGAGCCCCGAGGTCGTCGAGGTGGTCTCCACCGGTGAGACCTGCGCCGACGCCATCCCCCTCGGTGTGCCATCGACCGTGCAGGGCACCACCGTCACCGCCAGGAACGACCACGCGGGCGTCTGCACCGGCAGCGAGGCTCCCGACCGCGTCTACGTCGTCACGCTGCAGACCCGCGCCAACCTCGTCGTCCGCCTCGATGTCGAGGGCTTCGACGGCGCCCTCTACGCCGCCGACTCGCCGGCCTGCGCCACCCTCGAGACGACCGCGTGCACCGACGACCCGGGCGACAACAGCGCCACCGAGGTCATGCGCCTCATCGGCGTCGGCCCGGGCGACATCTACATCATCGTCGACGGCGCCGACGGCGTCTTTGGCAGCGGCGCCGGCGGCGGCTACACCCTCGACGTGGCCTTCGAGGCCGCCGGCTGCGACGCCGGCTTCGCCGCGATCGACAACCGCTGCGTCGGCATCGTCGGCGAGGTCAACGCCGTCGTGCCCCGCACCAACGCGGCGGCCGTCGTGCTCGACGATGGCCGGGTCCTGCTTACCGGCGGGCGGACCGGCCCCGACCTGACGGCCACTGCCAGCGCGGAGATCTACGACCCGACCACCAACGCCTTCACCGAGACGGCGTCGATGGCGGTGGCCCGGGCCCGCCACAGCATCGTCAAGCAGGCCACTGGCGAGGTGATCGTGCTGGGCGGCGTCGACGACACCGGCGACGCCACCGACAGCGTCGAGGTCTTCGACCCCGCGTCCGAGACCTGGTCCCCGGGTCCGCCGCTGCCGCGCGCCCGCGATCTCTTCACCGCGACCGTCCTGCCCGATGGGCGGATCGTCGTGGCCGGTGGCCGCGACGGCGCCACGACGCTGGGCGATGTGTGGACGATCGATCGGACCCTTGGCACGTGGGTCGAGCTCGACGAGCCGCTCGCCCAGCCCCGCTTCGGCCACGTCGCCATCGCCTGGGACGACAACACGGTCTACTTCGTCGGTGGACGCTTCGGCCCCGACTCGCAGGCGCTCGACGACGTCGAGTTCTTCGACGACACCTCGATCGAGCAGGCCCCCCCGCTCGACGGTGGTCGTGGTGGCGCGGCGGGCGTGCTGCTCGACGATCTGAACCTGTTCATCACCGGCGGCTTCGACGGCAGCCTCGCCGACACGGTGTCGGCGCGCACCAGCTCGGAGACCTACCAGCACGAGGCCGCCAGCTGGGTCGACACCGCCGGCAACGCCAGCACGGCCCGCCTGTTCGCGACGGCGACGCAGGTGCCGGGCCTCGGCGTCGTCGTCGCCGGTGGCGACCTCGACGGCGCCCTCGGCGCGGTGGACCTCTACCTCGAGCGGACCCGCACCTTCACACCGCTACCGGCGCTGCGGCATCCGCGCCTCGCCCACACCGCGGTGCGCCTGCGCGACGGGCGGGTGCTCATCATGGGCGGCGACGGTGGCGACGCAAACCGCACCATCCCCCTCGCCGCCGCCGAGCTCATCGGCGTGGCCCCCTGAGACCGTCGTCGACGCGCGTCAGAGCCGCTCGAGGACGGCGAGGGCGAGGTCGGCGCGCGAGAACGGCGGCATGATGTAGGCGCCGGCGATCTGGTCGCCGGCGGCCGCGCGGATGGCGCGCAGCGCCTCGGCAGCGATGGCCACGCCTTCGTCGGCGGCGGCCCGACCCTCGCCGGCAGCGGCCATGCGGGCCCGGACGTCGGCGGGGATCTGCATGCCGGGGACCTGGGTGTGCAGGAACTCGGCGTTGCGCGCCGAGGCGAGCGGCAGGATGCCGACGACGACCTTGAGCCCGAGCGGCTTCACCTTCTGCAGGAAGGCCAGCAGCGTCTCGGGGTCGAAGACCGGCTGGGTCATCACGAGCTCGGCGCCGGCGGCCCGCTTGTCGGCGAGGCGGGAGAGCTCGCGCTCCTGATCCTGAGCGGCGGGCTCGGCGCCGGTGATGAGCACGAAGGAGGTCTGGCCCTTGATGGGTTTGCCAGTCGGATCGAGGCCGCGGTTGAGGCCGTCGGCCATGCCGAGCAGGCCAATGCTGTCGACGTCGAAGACGGCGGTGGCGTCGGGGTAGTCGCCCACCTTCGGCGGATCGCCGGTGATGATCACGGTGTTGCGGATGCCCTTCACGTGGGCGCCGATGAGGTCGGCCTGCAGCGCCAGCAGGTTCCGGTCGCGAGCGCAGACGTGCAGGATCGGCTCGATGCGCGAGAAGCGCTCGACGACAAGGGAGGCCAGCGCGTGGTTGGCCATGCGCACCGTCGCGCGCGGGCCATCGGGGATGTTGACGGCATCGACGCCGCCGCGCTCAAGGGTCGCGATCTTCTCGAGGGTGGGGCCGACGTCGAGGCCGGTCGGTGGCAGGAGCTCCACCGAGACGACGAACTCGTTGTTCGCGAGCTTCTGCGCGAGCCGCGATCGCTCGGGAAACGCCACCGGAGCCACACCCGGCGCCCGCAGCGACGACGACACCGCCGTCAGCGCCGACTGGGCCGGCCGCCCCTGCACCATGCGGGCGGCGGCGACGACGCGGCGCTGGTGCTCGGGCCCGGTGCCGCAGCAGCCGCCGACGATGGCGACGCCGGCCTTGAAGGCGCGGCGGGCGACGACGCCGTAGGTCTCGGGTGACGAAAAGAGCGTGCGGCCGTCGACGACGCGGGGCTGGCCCACGTTGGGCTGCATGATGACGGGCGGGCCCTTCTTCGCCTGGTGCAGGGCCACCATACGCAGGGCCACATCGAGGATGGCCTCGGGGCCGAGGGCGCAGTTGGCGCCGACGACGTGCACACCGAGCTCCACCATGCGGGCGACGACCTCCTCGGGCGTCGCGCCGTCGTCGGTCTGGTCGAAGGTGCCGGCGCGGCTGCTCTCGAGGGTGGCGCGCTGGCCGAAGCGGGCCTGGGCCACGATCGGGATGTGGACGTCGTAGGCGGCCTCGACGGCGATCTCGAGCTCACCGAGGAAGCCGAAGGTCTCGAACACGAGCAGGTCGCAGCCGGCGTCGGCGAGGGCGCGGGCCTGTTCGCGGAAGGCATCGAAGGCCTGACGACGGGTGCGGGCCCGCATGAGGTCCTTCGGCCGCAGCCCCGAGGGGCCGATGCTGCCGGCGATGAAGGCGTCGTGACCGCTGTGGGCGACGGACCGCCGCGCGACGGCGACGGCGGCGGCGCAGATCGCGCCGGCGCGATCGGCGAGGCCGTGCGTGGCGAGGGCGAGGCGGTTGGCGCCGTAGGAGTTCGTCTGGATGACGTCGACACCGACGCTGAGGTAGGCGCGGTGCACCGCCTCGACGAGCTCGGGCTGCGACACCGAGAGCTCGTCGAGACAGCGGTTCGGCGCGCCGCCACGCTCGTAGAGCTGGGTCCCCATCGCGCCGTCGAAGACGAGGGGGCCGGCGGCGAGGGCGTCGAGGAACGTGGAGCGGGGCATGACGTCGACACCTATGGCAATTGACGCGACGCGTGACCAGCGGGTTGACGGGCTGCGCCCCAGAAGCCAGTCCGGCCCGAGACTGGCGTCGTCCTGTGGCAGGATCGGCGGTCCGTCTGGAGGACGTCTGTGACCCTGGCCTGGCTGGTCGTGATCGCGATGGTGGGGGCCAATGCCCTCTACGTCGCGGCGGAGTTCGCCCTCGTCGCCGTGCCCCGGCGGCTGGTGGCCCAGCGGGCGCGGGACGGCAGCACCCGGGCCCAGGAGCTCAAGGCGCTCCTCGACGACGGCGTCGCCAGGGACCGGGCGGTGGCGGCCTGCCAGGTCGGCATCACCCTCTCGAGCCTGCTCGTGGGCGCCTGGGGCCAGGCGACCCTCGGCGTCGCCCTCGCCGGCTTCCTGCAGGGCCAGGGCCTCGACGCCGCCAGCGCGATCAGCGCCGCCGCCGTCGCCGTCCTCATCGGCCTCACGGTGGCCCAGGTGGTACTTGGCGAGCTGCTGCCGAAGTCCATTGCGCTGCAGTTCCCCCTCGAGACGGCCCTGTGGGTGGTGATGCCGCTGCGCCTCTCGACGACGCTGTTTCGTCCCCTCATCTCGGTGCTCAACGGCAGCGCCCTGCTCATGCTGCGTCCCTTCGGCATCGCGCCAGGTGGGCATGAGCACGTGCACACGAGCGCCGAGATCGAGCTGCTGCTCGGTGAGAGCCAGCGCGCCGGCGTCCTGAGCCCCGAGGCCCACCGCCAGCTGCAGCGGGGCCTGAGCCTCTCGAAGCGCACGGCGCGGCAGCTGATGGTTCCGCGCGTCGACATGCTCGCCGTCGAGGTCACCACGCCGATCGCCGAGGTCCTCAAGGAGCTCCTCGCGAGCCCCTACAGCCGCCTGCCCGTCTACGAGGGCACCCTCGACCAGATCCTCGGCACCGTCAGCGCCAAGGACATCACGGCCCTCTACGCCCGCCAGCAGCCCATCCCGCCGCTGCGCCAGCTGCTGCGGCCGATCCCCTTCGTGCCCGACCTGCTGCCCGCCGAGAAACTCATCCGCGTGATGCAGGACGAGAAGAGTTCCAAGGCCATCGTCGTCGACGAGTTCGGCGGCGTCCAGGGCATCATCTCCGTCGAGGACGTCCTTGGCGAGCTGTTCGGTGACATCGCCGACGAGCTCAAGGAGTACGACGGCACCGACGTCGAGCAGCTGCCCGATGGCCGCATGAAGCTGCTGGGCTCGATGCCCCTCATCGACGCCGAACCCTTCCTCGGCGTGCGCTGGGCGGGTGAGGCCGCGACCCTGGGCGGCCACATCACCGGCCTGCTGGGGCGTCTGCCGGCCGCCGGTGAGCGCTTCGTCATCGACGGCGTCGAGGTCACCATCGTCGAGCGCACGCCGTCGGCCATCAAGGCCGTCGCCATCAAGCCGCGCGCCGACCGGGAGGCGAGCGCATGACCACCGCCGTCATCGTCGTCGTCCTCATCATCCTCAACGCCCTGTTCGTGGCGGCCGAGTTCGCCATCCTCGGCGCCCCGCGGGCCAGCCTCGAGGCAAAGGCCCAGGGCGGCGACGTCACGGCGAAGGCAGCGCTGCAGGTCCTGAAGGACCCGCGGCTCACCGACCGCTTCATCGCCACGGCCCAGCTGGGCATCACGCTCGCGAGCCTCGGGCTCGGCATGTACGGCGAGCACCGCCTCGCCGAGGCCCTCGAGGGCCCGCTGGCCACGCTCGGGCTGCCGGCGTGGTTCTCACCCCACATCGTCGCCAGCGTCACCGCCATCGCGCTCCTGACGACGTTGCACATCGTCCTTGGCGAGATGATCCCCAAGACCATCGCCCTCGAGAAGGCCGAGGTCGCCATGCTCCGGGTCCTCGGCCCGATGTCGTTCGTGCGCCAGGCGATGGCGCCTCTCGTGTGGGCGCTCAACGCCCTCGGCAACGCGATGCTGCGCCTGCTCGGTGTGGCCCGCGAGAGCGCCCAGGCGCCGACCCCCGACGACCTCAAGAGCATCGTCGAGGAGAGCGTCGCCGAGGGTGAGCTCTCCGCCGACGCTGGCCGCGTGCTGGGTGAGCTCTTCACCTTCGGCGAGCGCACCGCCGCCGAGGTGATGACGCCGCGGGTCCGCACCGTCGGCATCCCGTGGGGGGCCACGCCGGCCCAGATCCGCCGCATCATCACGACGGCGCGCCACGGCCGCTACCCCGTCTACGAGGGCAGCCTCGACCACATCCGCGGCATGGTGCTCATCCGCGATCTGCTCAAGCTCCTCGTCGAGGACCGCGCCCTCGACGCCGCTACCGTCCGGCCGGTGCCCTTCGTGGCCGAGACCACCCGCCTCGACGTCGTGCTCTCGCTCATGCGCAAGCAGAAGACCCAGATCGCCGTCGTCATGGACGAGCACGGCGGCACCGACGGCCTCATCACCATCGAGGACCTCTTCGAGGAGGTCGTCGGCGAGGTCTCCGACGGCACCGCCAGCGCGATGCCGGTGCGCCTCGTCGAAGATGGGGTCGTCGCCCTCGGCACCGCCCGCCTCGACGAGGTCGGCGAGGTCCTCGACCGGCCCCTCACCCACGACGAGGTCGACACCGTCTCGGGCCTCGTGCTCATGCTGCTCGACCGGCCGCCCGTCGTCGGCGACGTCGTCACCTGGAACGGCCTCGAGCTGCGCGTCACCGCCGTCGCCGGCCGCGGCGTGCAGGCCTGCGGCATCAAGGTCCTGCCGACCGAGACGACGAGCGAACCCGATGACGGCTGACCTCCAGACGTCGGATGCGACCGGCGACCGGCGTCACCCGGGCGGATTCGGCCGAGGGCACCTGCCTGCCCAGCACCTGAGACGATGATCGTCGGATGCCGGACGCATGCGATGATGAACGGCCTTGAGTGTCCCACCGGGAGTGCAGTGATGAGGGTTCCCTTCCCCCGCCTTCGAATCGCTGCGTTCGGCTCGGCGTGTGCTGGCCTCTTGACCCTGGTGGCCTGCTTCGAGGCCTCCATCGAGCGCGACACCGCGCTCACCTGTTCGAGCCCCGACGATTGCCCGCCGGGCTTCACCTGCGTCGCCGCGCTCGCCCAATGCATCGCCGACGCGCGCATCGGCACGATCTGCGGTGATGGCGCACTCGGGGGGAGCGAAGAATGCGACGACGGGATCCAGAACAACGCGTTCGCCCCCGATGCGTGCCGCCCCGACTGCCGCCGGCCAGCCTGTGGCGATGGTGTCGTCGATGACGGTGAAGCGTGCGATGACGGTGAGGGCAACGCCGACGATGTGGCCGACGCCTGCCGCACCGACTGCCGACGCGCGCGCTGCGGCGACGGTGTCGTCGACGCCAACGAAGCCTGCGACGACGGCAGCGCCAACGATGATGTGACGCCAGATGCCTGCCGCACCGACTGCAGGGCGGCACACTGTGGCGATGGCGTTCTGGATGCCGGTGAGCAGTGCGATGCCGGATCTCGCAACAGCGACGTGCTCGAAGGCGCGTGTCGAACTGTGTGCGCACTCGCAGCCTGCGGCGACGGCGTCATCGATCCCGGCGAGGAGTGCGACGACGGCCTCGAGAATGACGACCGCAGGCCGGACGCATGCCGAACCACCTGTCGTGCCCCCCGGTGCGGCGATGGGGTCCAGGACGGAGACGAGGGGTGTGACGACGGCATCGAAAACGACGACGAGCGGCCCGATGCATGCCGGACGTCCTGCATCCCCGCGTCGTGCGGCGACGGCATCGTCGATGGTGGCGAGGTCTGTGACGATGGATCGGGCAACTCCGACTCTCGCGCCAACGCTTGTCGACGCCTGTGCGTGCTCCCGCGCTGTGGTGATGGTGTGCGTGACCTTTCGGAGGCCTGCGACGACGGCGGCGGCAACGGTGACGCACCGGATGCCTGTCGGCAGGATTGCCGCCTGCCGCGCTGCGGTGATGGCGTCGTAGACGGCGACGAACGCTGCGACGACGGCGTCGCCGTTGGCGGTCCCTGTGCCGCCACCTGTGCCAAGGAGAACCGCTGCGGCGATGGCGTCGTTGATGATGAGGAACCGTGTGACGACGGCAACCAGAACGCTGCCGATGGGTGCGACGCCTGCCACCTGCAGGATCGCGTCCAGACGCTGCTCATCGAGGGCGACGGCGGCCGCTCACCGTTCGACGTGTCGGTCAGGGTCACGGCCATCGCGAGGGACCGCTTCGGCCGCGTCTTTGTCTCTGACGGTCCCGCACGCGTCATCCGCCGTCTGGACCCTGATGGCAGCTTCACGATTGTCGCCGGCAACGGCACGGACAGCGGGCCCCGCTGCAATGGCGGACCGGCCCGCGCCACGGCCCTGTCACCGGGTGATCTCACGGTCGGCGCCGACGGCTCTGTCCTCGTCATCGATTCGCCGTCTGCAAGCTTCAGCGCGGCGCGCATCTGCCGGCTGACACCTGCCGGGACCCTCGAGCACGTCGCCGGCGACGGCGGAATCGGCAACCCCGCCAACGGCGCGAAGGCCACCGAGGCCCCCCTCAACGCGCCGGCTGGACTCGCGCTCAGGGCTGACGGCGCGCTCGTCTATGCCGACCGTGTCAACCATCGCGTCTACAGCATCGATCTCAACGGCGTGTCGAACATCCTGCTCGGCCTCGGCGCCGGTTTCATCGATGGCGCCCCCTCGGTGGCTCGCTTTCGCAACCCGGCCGACGTCGCCTTCGATGAGCAGGGGCGATTGTGGATTGCGGACGCGGGCAACAAGGCGCTGCGGCGCCTGGATGCCGATGGCGTGGTGCGGACCATCGCCGGGGGGCCCACCACGACCGACACCAGCGATGGCCCCGGCAGCGGACGTGCAGTCTCTGCGGGTCGCATCGTCGCCGAAGGGACCGGGGTCGTGGTCGCCGACGGCGTCACCTCCCCTCCCCGCCTCCGGCGTGTCGACGACGACGGCCTCATCACCACGCTGCTCGGTCGCGGTGCCGTGGACTTCGACACCGTCACCGGCCCGCTCTCGGCAGCGGACGTCAGCCTGCGCTGCGCGACCATCGGTGCGACAGGCGATGGAGGACTCTTGTTTGCCGGATGCAGCACGGTGGGTCGCCTGCTTGAAGGAACCGCAGCACCCATTGCCGGCCGGCCCACTGGAGCGCCGGTGCCCGGCCGTCGGGATGCACTCTCGACGAGCGTGAGCGGCGCCGTCGTGGTGGGTGGCGCCATCATCGCGGGGGCTGGTCCCGAGCTGGTGCGCGTCGTGGACGACACCCTCGAACCCATTGCGCTCGACGTCTGCAACGGCGCCGGCGTGTCCGTGATCGGCGCGGGTCCCGACGGTGACGTCGTCGTCAAGTGCTCGGCACCCTGCGAGGTGAAGCGGGTGACGCTGGAGACTGGCGAGGTGCGACGGCTGGCGGGCTGCGGCGGTTTCCAGCCCACGGTCCAGGTCGACATCGCTGGCGATGGGCGGGCCGTCATCGTCGTGACGGATCCGGTCTTCGGCAGTATCGGCAACCCGGTCGGCGATCGCCCCGTACTGGTGGACGTCGACGATGCCACCACCACCGTGCCGCTGGACCGCGCCGTCAGCGCCGTGTTCGAGGATGACGGCGCCCTGTTGGTCTCGGTGGCCGACATCGATCTGGACTTCGGCGTCGCGCAGTCGTCACAGCTCGTCAGGGTGGGCACAGATGGCGCGATGCAGGTCTTGTTCGGGGCCAATGGGCTGGGCTCGATCTTTTGTCGGGACATCGCGCCCGGCGGCCCGTTTCCCGAATTCGCCACCCTGGTGCGGGCAGCGGACGGCTCGATCCTGGTGCAGGCCGGCTGCACCTGGCGGCTCGTCGACGACGGTTTGCAGGCGATCGGCACCGTCGGGTTCACCCTCGGCGGGACGACGACGGCGGCGGCTCTGGCTCCCGGATCCGGCGCCGGCCGCATCGTCCCCGTCGCAGGGGGCTTCGGCATCGTCGATGACGTGGAGGGCCGGATTCGCCCGGTCGCCGGCGCCTTCACTGCGGCGACCCTCGGGACCTCGCAGAACGTGTCGCTCCGCAACGTCTCGTCCATGCTCAGCATCGACGATGACATCGTCTTCGCCCTCGGCGACGGGCGCCTCGTTCGCCATCGCCGCGCCCCTGGGACTGTTGGTCTGGTCCTCGGGCTCACGCCGAGCGGGCCCATCGATCCGGCGGCAGCGGCGACGAGAGCGGGCTACGCTCGGCCCCTGACCTTTCCGGTCGTCCTGACCGCCGCGCCAGGAGGCCTCCGCGCGGTGGGCTCGTCCATCGTGGGTATCACCGCCGTCGATGACGACCCGTTCCACTGGCCACTGGAAGTCACCGGCGGCCTCGCCGGTGTCGGAGGCGCCGTGGCACTCTCCGACGGGCGCATGGTCGTCAGCCTCGTGAACGAGCACTGCCTCGTCGTCATGGACCGTGATGGCACCCTCCGGCCATTCTTTGGCACCTGCGGTGTGGAGAGCCCGTTTCTCGACAACCTGTCGGCGCCGCGTGGCCTGGCCGTGAGCCGGGATGACGTGGTCTACGTCGCCGACCAGGGCAACAACCGGGTCCTGCGTATCGATGGGGGCATCGCGAGCCTCGTCGTCGGAGACGGCTCACGCTCCTCTGCCGGACAGGGCAGTCCCGCCCGCATTTTCCCGGTGGACGCGCCCCAGAGCCTCGCTGCCGATCCCTTCGGCAACCTCTATGTCTCGTCGCGCACGACGGTTCGCCAGATCGTCGACCGCGACGGTGACGGAGCCGATGGCGATGACGAGGTCATCACCGTGTTCGGCGCACGTCGCGACTCCTACCCCGAGAGCGCAGCCTTCTGCATTGATGACGTCGTGGTTTCAGGGGATGGGCGGAGGTTCGCCGCATTCGACCGCTGTCAGGAGTTCCTCATGGAAGTGGAGCATGTTCGTCGCTGAGCCACCTGAGCGCACGGATCCTGGCCCCCACGGACCGCTCAGCCGGCGCCGGTGGTCGTGACCACGACGGCACGGCGCACGTCCGGGCGCACGGCCTCCTGCAGCATGAAGGCGGCGACGTCGGCCCGCGCGATCTGGGCCTGACCGACGAGCTTCGTCGGCTCGACGATCTTCCCCGTCGCCGGCCCGTCGGAGAGGCCGGTGGGCCGCACGAAGGTGACGTCGAGACCGCTCTTCGACCAGGCCTCCTCCATGCGGTTGAGGGCGGGCCACACGTGGCGCATCGCCGAGGCCGCGATGAAGAGCTTGAAGAAGCCCGGCAACAGCGAGGCCGAGTCGCCGATGCCCGACGAGCTGACGACGACGGCGCGGCGGACGCCGACGGTCTTCATCGCGGTGACGATCGCTGCCGTGCTCTTGTCGAGGAAGTCGGGCACCTCGGGGGTGTTCCACGGCGCGAGGCCCTTGAGGCGCAGGCCGAGGCCCGAGAGCACGACGTCGGCGCCGGCGATGACGCGGCTGAGGAAGGCGACGTCGGCGAGGCTGCCCTGCTCGACGACGACGCCCTTGAGTTCGCCGACGTCGACGGCGCCGCGGGCGACGGCGACGACCTGGTGCCCCTGCGCCGCCGCCTGCTGGACGAGGAGACGACCGATGGCGCCCGACGCGCCGAGAACCACGACCTTCATGAGACCTCCGGATGGACCGCAGGAGAGGCGCGTCGCGCCGCAGACGACAAGGGGTCAGCCGAGGATCGGCAGATGGGCGCGATAGAAGCTCGTGCCGCGCACGTTCTCGTCGATGGACAGGGGCGCCCGCGACGACGGGTGGGCCCGCTCGGAGCAGTCGCGGTTGCACAGGCGACAGGTGACGCCGACGGGCACGACATGCTCGAGGTCGACGCCGTCGGCGTAGACGAGCTTCTTTGCGTGGGACACGTCGCAGCCAAGGCCGACGGCGTGCAGGGCATGGCGTTGGGTGTAGCCCTGGCTCACCTTGCGGATGGTCGTCGAGATGCAGAAGAAGCGGGTGCCGTCCTCGAACTCCGAGACCTGGGTCTTGATCATGCCCGGGGTCATGAAGGCCGAAAACACGTTCCAGCGGGGGCAGGCGCCGGCGTAGCGGGCAAAGCGGATCCCCGAGCCCGAGAAGCGCTTGCTGATGTTGCCGGCAATATCCACGCGCAGGAAATGAAACGGCACGCCGGCTGCGCCGGGGCGGCGCAACGTCGTCAAGCGATGGCAGACCTGCTCGAAGCTGGTGCGGAAGCGATGCCCGAGCAGCTCGACGTCGTAGCGCACCTGTTCGGCGGCCTCGAGGAAGGGCACGTAGGGCATGACGACGGCGCCGGCGAAGGCGTTGGCCAATGCAATCCGCCCGAGGTGGCGGGACTCCGCCGTCGACAGGATCGGGTCGGCGGTGAGCTTGTCGAAGACGTCGCGGCCGATGAGCAGCCCGATCTGGTGGGCGAGCTGGAACGTGCGGCTGCGCGGCGGCAGCAGTTCGCTGACGACGAGGCGTTTGCGGGTGGCATCGTAGGCCCGCAGCGTCGACGGGTCCGCCGTCGCCTTCGCCACCTCGACCTGCACGCCCAGACGCTCCTCGAGGTAGCGCACAAGGGCGCGGCCCGGCTCTTCCTGGTCGGCGCGGGCATCCTTGCGCACTTGTTCCGCGAGGTCCTCGAGCTCGGGGAAGGCATTCATGTGCTTCTGCAGGAAGTCGCTCACGTCCTCCGACGGTGTGCCCTCGTTCTCGACGACGGGCAGCCCCTCCATCGTCGCGCTGCCGCCGAGGCGGGCCGCACGCAGCGAGCGATAGAGGTGGACGACGGCGCGAGCCACGGTGGGTTGCGACGTCGCCAGCTCCTTGATGTCGCCCTGCACGAGGCCGGCGTGGTCGAAGAGGGGATCGCCGAAGACTTCGAGGAGGTCACTCTGCAGGTCCTTGTCGTCGTCGGCGGCGAAGGCCGCGAGGTCGAGCTGGAAGGCCTGGGCCAGCGCGATGAGCAGGTGCGCCGGCAGCGGACGTTTGCCGTTCTCGATGAGGTTCAGATACGCCGGCGACACCTTCAGTCGCTCGGCAAGTTGCTGTTGCGTCAGGCCCTCCCGTCGACGCAACGCCCGCAGCTTCTGGCCGAGGCGCGGGGACGATGACGGCGAAGACGTCGCGCTCTTGTCGGTGGCAGTGGTCATGCGGCCCCTTCACAGATTTACAGGCACAACAGGCTACATGGTAAACCAGTGAAACAGCCCAGATCGAGCGCCCGGACAGGTGACTTCCGGCCGCATTGTGACGACACTCTTCGCACCCCTTCGAGGAAGTTATGGCGCACCGCAGCACCGCCCATCTGACGACCGCAGCGGCCCACCCCCGGCAGGCGGAGGCCTTCCCGGCCGGCGTCCTCGATATCGTCGCCGCGCTGCACGAGCGCTTCGATGGTCGTCGTCGGGCGTTGCTGCAGGCCCGCCTCGATCGCCAGGCCCGCCTCGACGCCGGTACCGAGCAGCTCGACTTCCGCGCCGACACCGCCACCATCCGCGCCGGCGACTGGCGCGTGGGCGAGATCCCGCGCCCGCTCCTGCGTCGTCGCGTCGAGATCACGGGCCCGGTCGATCCGAAGATGGTCATCAATGCGCTCAACAGCGGCGCCGACGTCTTCATGGCCGACTTCGAGGACAGCTCGACGCCAACGTGGGAAAACCTCGTCGTCGGCCAGCTCGCGTTGCGTGACGCCGTCGCCCGCACCCTCACCTTCACGGATCCGACGAGCGGCAAGCACTACGCCCTGCACGCCCACACCGCGACGCTGATGGCACGGCCCCGCGGCCTGCACCTCGACGAGGCCCACGTCACCGTCGCTGGCGCCCGCACCGCCGGTCAGTTCGTCGACGCCGCCGGCTACCTCTTCCACAACAGCAAGGCGCTGCTCGACCAGGGCAAGGTGCCGGCCCTCTACCTCCCGAAGCTCGAGCGCATGGAGGAGGCCGCTCTCGTCGACGAGGAGCTCTCTCTCATCGAAGAGATGCTCGGCGTGCCGCGCCACAGCACGAAGGTCACGGTGCTCATCGAGACGCTGCCGGCGGCGTTCGAGATGGACGAGATCCTCCACGCCCTGCGCCATCGGATCGTGGGCCTCAACTGCGGCCGCTGGGACTACATCTTCTCGGCCATCAAGCGGCAACGCGAAAACGCGGCGTTCCTCACGCCAGACCGCGCGGCCATGACGATGGACAAGGGCTTCCTCGCTGCCTACGTGCAGCTGCTCATCAAGACCTGTCACCGTCGTGGCGCCTTCGCGATGGGCGGCATGGCGGCCTTCATCCCGGTGAAGGGCGACGCCGAGAAGAACGACGCCGCCTTCGCGAAGGTCCGCGCCGACAAGGAGCGCGAGGCGCGAAACGGCCACGACGGCACGTGGGTCGCGCACCCCGGCCTCGTGCCCGTGGCCCTCGAGGTCTTCAAGGGTGTGCTCGGTGAGCGCGACCACCAGCTCGACGTGCTGCGCGACGACGTCACGGCCTCCCGCGAGGCGTTGCTTCTGCCCATCGTCGGCGAGCGCACCGAGCATGGCCTGCGGCACAACCTGCGCATCGGCGTCACCTATCTGGCGGCGTGGCTCGACGGCAACGGCTGCGTGCCTATCGATCACCTCATGGAAGACGCCGCCACCGCCGAGATCGCCCGCGCGCAGGTGTGGCAGTGGCTGCACCACGGCGCCGACGTCGGTGGCGCCCCCCTCACCGAGGCGCGTGTGCGCCAGACCCTCCTCGAGGAGACGGCGGCCCTTGGTGGTCGACGTCTCGATGATGCCCGGGCTCTCTTTCTCGAGATGACCCTGGCCCCTTCACTGGCTGAATTCCTCACGGTGCCCGCCTACGAGCGCCTGGAGACCTGACCACACATCCCGACGACGTCGTGAGACGTCTGCCGACGCAGCAGCAGCCGACACTGAAATCGATGTTCGAACCCACCGGCGGAGGCGACTCCGACCCGGCACAGGAGAGGTCCGTCATGACGAAGTCCATCCCCGAGCGTTTCGCTGGCATCACCCGTCCCTACAGCGACGCCGACGTGAAGCGGCTGCGCGGCAGCTACCAGATCGAGCACACCATCGCGCGCCTCGGCGCGGAGCGGCTCTGGGAGATCCTCCACACCGAGGACTTCGTGAACGCGCTCGGAGCCATGACGGGCAACCAGGCCATGCAGCAGGTGCGCGCCGGGCTGAAGGCCATCTACATCTCGGGCTGGCAGGTCGCCGCCGACGCCAACGACGCCGGCATGATGTACCCGGACCAGAGCCTCTACCCCGCCCACTCGGTGCCGCTGCTCGTGAAGAAGATCAACAACGCGCTGCTGCGCGCGGATCAGGTCGACCATCACGAAGGCAAGAAGAGCGTCGAGCGCTGGCTCGTGCCGATGATCGCCGACGCCGAGGCCGGCTTCGGCGGCCCGCTCAACGCCTATGAGCTCATGAAGGGCATGATCGAGGCCGGCGCCGCCGGCGTGCACTTCGAGGACCAGCTCGCCAGCGAGAAGAAGTGCGGCCACATGGGCGGCAAGGTGCTCGTGCCGATCAACCAGTTCATCCGCACCCTCACCGCCGCCCGCCTCGCCGCCGACGTCGCCGGCGTCCCGACGGTGCTCGTGGCCCGCACCGACGCCGACAGCGCGAAGCTCATCACGTCGGACATCGACGAGCGGGATCGCCCGTTCATCACGTCGAAGGAGCGGACCGCCGAGGGCTTCTACCGCATCGACGGCGGCGTGAAGTACGCCATCGCCCGCGCCCTCGCCTACGCGCCCTACGCCGACGTGCTGTGGTGCGAGACGTCGACGCCCGACCTCAAGGAGGCGAAGGAGTTCGCCGAGGGCGTGCACGCGAAGTACCCGGGCAAGCTGCTCGCCTACAACTGCTCGCCGTCGTTCAACTGGAAGGCGAAGCTCGACGACGCCACCATCGCGAAGTTCCAGCGCGAGCTCGGCGCGATGGGCTACAAGTTCCAGTTCGTCACGCTCGCCGGCTTCCATGCGCTGAACCACTCGATGTTCGAGCTGGCGAAGGCCTACAAGACCGACGGCATGGCCGCCTACAGCAAGCTGCAGCAGGCCGAGTTCGCCGCCGAGAAGGACGGCTACACGGCGACGAAGCACCAGCGCGAGGTCGGCACCGGCTACTTCGACGACGTCGCCCAGGTCATCGCCGCCGGCACCTCGTCGACGCTGGCCCTCGAGGGCAGCACCGAGAAGGCGCAGTTTCATTGAGTGACGGGACGGTCTGAGATCCCTCCACGGGGCCCCCGATCGGGGGCCCCGCCCTTTGCTGGCTGTTCCTCGTCGTGCCACGCTGGCACCATGGCGTCGAAGAAGAAGAACCCGCCGAAGCCGAAGCCAACGACGACGGCGACGAACACGAAGACGAAGCTGGCGGCCACACCGGCGGAGCAGCGCGAGCATCCCCGCGTCGGCCTCGGTCTGCTCATCCAGATCCGGGCGTCGTCGATCGACGAGTTCAAGGGCGTCCACTGCGACAACATCAGCCTCGGCGGGATGTTCCTCAAGACGGCGGAACGCCGGCCGCTCGGCGCCGAGGTCTTCTTCCAGTTCACCCTCAAGGACGGCGGCACCCTCATCGAGGGGCTCGGGCGGGTCGTGCGGCTCGCTGACGACGGCATGGGCCTGCAGTTCGTCAGCGTGCTCGAGCCGTCAGCCACCATCATCCGGCGTCTCGTCGACGAGCGCCTCGCCGCGGAGCGCTGAGCGATGGTCTCGATTCCGCTGCTGTCGTCGCCGCCGGTCATCCGCCGCTTCGCGGGGCACGCGAGCCACATGGAGCACTTCGACGACGCACCGCTGCGCATCGTCCACCTCACGGACCAGCACGTCGGCCGCGTGACGCCGATCTCGGTGCAGACCGACGTCATCGCGCTCACCAACGCCGAGCAGCCCGACATCGTCGTCGTCAGCGGTGACTTCGTCGCCCACAGCCAGGCGTACCTCGACGACCTCACCGAGCTCATGCGGGGCCTGGAGGTCCCGGTCTTCGCCGTGCTCGGCAACCACGACTACTGGTGCGGCGCCGACGCCGTCGCCGGCGCGCTGAAGAAGGCCGGCGTCGAGGTGCTCCGCAACGATCACACCATCATCGACGTGCGGCACCACCGGCTGCAGATCGTCGGCCTCGACGACGCCTACACCGGCCACGCCGACCTCGACAAAGCCGTGAAGGGTCTCGACCCGCGGCTGCCCACCATCGGACTCTCGCACATCGGCGAGGAGGCCGACCGCCTGTGGCGGCACGGCGTGCCGCTCGTGTTCTCGGGCCATACCCACGCCGGCCAGATCACGGTGGCGAAGCTGCATGAGCTCGCCGTCGGCAAGGTCGCCGGCCACAAATACGTGCACGGCATGTACGGCGAGCGCCGCGGTGAGGGCGCCGTCTACGTCGGCGCCGGCATCGGCGCGGCGGTGTTTCCGCTGCGCGTCGGTGAGCGGGCGCAGCGCGAGATCGCCGTCTTCGAGCTGGGCGCGATGCCGGGCTCCATCACCGAGCATCACAGCGAGCAGCCCGCCCTGCCCGGCCGCGCGCCGACGCCGGAGAAGACCGCGGCGCGTCATCAGGCGGTGGCCAGGAAGGTCCAGGCCCGGGCGGCGCGGACGAAGCCGCCGTCGTCGCGCTGAGGCGCGGTTGACAGGATCGGTGGGCAACGTTCCTCTGGCGGCATCACCCGCTGGAGGTCGTCGATGTCTCTTGCTCCCCTGCCCACGGACCGCGCGCTCACCGCCGACGAGATCGTCGCCGCCAGCAAGCACTACACGATGTACTCGTGGTCGGCCGGCGACACCGTCGACCCCATTCCCTTTGTGAAGGGCGAGGGCGTCTGGCTGTGGGACGCCAACGGCAAGCGCTACCTCGACTGGAACAGCCAGGCGATGAGCGTGCACATCGGCCACGGCCACAAGAAGGTCATCGCCGCGATCCAGAAGCAGGTCGCCGAGCTCGCCTACGTCTACGCCGGCACCGCCACCGAGGTGCGCGCCCGCCTCGGCGAGAAGCTCGCCCGCCTCATGCCCGGCGACCTCAACACTTCGTTCTTCACGCTCGGCGGCGGTGAGGCCAACGAGAACGCGGTGCGCGCGGCCCGCGGCGTGACCGGTCGGCAGAAGGTGATGGTGCGCTACCGCAGCTACCACGGCGCCACGGCGCTCTCGATCAACATGACGGGCGACCACCGTCGCTGGGCGAACGAGCCGGGTCCGCCGGGCATCGTGCGGGTGATGGACCCGCAGCCCTACCACTACTCCTTTGGCAAGACCGACGAGGAGATCACGAAGAACAACCTCCAGTATCTGGAGGAGATCGTCATGTACGAGGGCGGCCACACCATCGCCGCCTTCGTCCTCGAGACGATGACGGGCACCAACGGGGTGCTGCCGCCGCCTGCGGGCTACCTCGAGGGCGTGCGCAGGCTGTGCGACCAGCACGGCATCATGATGATCTGCGACGAGGTGATGACGGGCTTTGGCCGCACCGGAAAGATGTTCGCCTTCGAGCACGGCGGCATCGTTCCCGACATGATCACGATGGCGAAGGGGCTGACGTCGTCGTACCTGCCGCTGGGCGCCGTCGGCATGAGCGACAAGGTCGCCGCCCACTGGAAGAAGAACGTCTTCTACGGCGGCCACACCTACAACAGCCACCCCACCTGCCTCGCAGCGGCGCTCGCCAACATCGAGGTCATCGAGGAGGAGGGACTCGTCGAGAACGCCCGCCGCCTTGAGCCCGTCATGAAGGCCGAGATGGCGCGGCTGCAGGCGAAGCACCCGTGCATGAAGGAGGGCCGGGCCATCGGCCTCTTCGGCATGATCGACGTGCAGAAGACCGCCGCCGGCGAGCCCTTCTCGCCCTACGGCAAGGTCGGCCCCGAGATGGCGGCGCTGACGAAGTTCTTCAAGGAGAAGGGCCTGCTCACCTTCGTGAAGGGCAGCAACTTCACCTGCATCCCGCCCCTGTGCATCACCGAGGCCGAGCTCAAGGAGGGCTTCGGGATCGTCGACGAAGGCCTCACGATGCTCGATGGGCGCATGACGGCCTGAGGCGGCGGCGGCGGCGTCAGAGCGCCCAGTCGATGGGCGCCTGCCCGCGGGCCACGAGCGCCGCGTTGATGGCCGAGAACGGCCGGCTGCCGAAGAACTTCGACGCCGACAGCGGCGACGGGTGGGCGCCGGTGACGACGGCGTGGCGCGTCTCGTCGACGAGGCCCTTCTTTTTCTGGGCGTGGGCGCCCCACAGACAGAACACGGCCGGCGTGGCGCGGGCGCTGACGGCGGCGATGACGGCGTCGGTGAGCTGCTCCCAGCCCTTGCCCTTGTGGCTCGCCGGCTCGTGGGCCCGCACCGTGAGCACGGTGTTCAGCAGCAGCACGCCCTGCGTTGCCCACGCCGTGAGGTCGCCGGCCGCGGGCGGTGGCAGGCCGACGTCGGCCTCGCGCTCCTTGAAGATGTTCTTCAGCGACGGCGGCGGCTTCGTCGGCGGCTTCACCGAGAAGCACAGGCCGTGGGCCTGGCCCTTGTCGTGGTAGGGGTCCTGGCCGAGCAGCACGACCTTCGTCGACGACAGCGGCGTGAGGCGCAGGGCGGCGAAGACGTCGTCCTCGGGCGGATAGACCTCGGCGCGCCGACGCTCCTCGTCGACGAAGCGGGACAGCGCCGTGAACCCCTCGCTCTTGAGCACGGGGCCAAGGGCCTGCTGCCAGTCATCCGGAAGGTCGACGCGCATCGGTCGGGACGTCTCGCACTGTGGGGCGGGCGCCGACAAGCCTTCACCGCCCTACACCGCCGCACATCGATCCGGACGCATCCGGATGCGACCGGGGAGGCGGTCAAAAACTGGAGACCGGTCACCGGCGGTTGCATGGTGGCGCCAGCAGTCGCCATCGGTCGCCAACTGGCCCCTTCGGGGCCGCCGGCGCGCCGCCCCGGAGGAAGCATGCAGACCGCCCGCCTCGCCGAACGTGCCCCCTTCTCCGCCCGCATCGACGTCGTCCCCCACGGGACGCCGACGGCGCTGTCGGTCTGGTGCCAGGACCTCAGCGAGACCGGCATGTTCGTGCAGACCACCGAGTCCTTCATGCCCGGCGACCTGCTCTCGCTGCGCTTCGAGGTCGACGGCCAGCCCGTGCACGTCCGCGCCGCCGAGGTGGTGTGGGTCCGCCGCTTCGAGCCCATCAACGTCGACGGGCGCCTGCCGGGGCTCGGCCTGCGCTTCGTCTCCATCGATCCGCCGGCGCGCGCCGCCCTGCGCCGGGCCGTGCAGCGGGGTCGCCCCGACACCGTGCAGGCCACGATGAGCCGGGCGAAGAAGTCGACGTCGTCGCCGCCGGCGCTGGCCCCGTCGGCGGAGTCGGCAGGGTCGGCGCTGCCGACGCCGATGCTGACGCTGCCGCCGCTGTCGCGCTCGATCATCGAGGCTAGCGGCGCCCGCGACCTCGAGGACACCCAGGACCTCCTGCCGCCGGCGGCGCTGCACCGCACGCCTCCCGACGGCGTGACGTTCTCGCAGCTGCCGTTCCGCGCCCTCGACGTGAGCCTGCCCCCCGACGAGCCCAACCTCAGCGCCGAGGCCCGCGTCTTTGACGGTGTGCCGCCCACGCCGCGCGCCATCTCCCTCGCTCCCGAGGCGAGCCCGCGCACCCCACCGGTCGGCCCGCGCGCCGTCACCCTCGGGCCGCGGCCGTCGTCGTCGACCCCGTCCATGACGTCGGGCCCGCCGCGCCAGGCCATCACCCAGAAGCTGTTCACGCTGCCGCCGGTGGATGTCGTCGACCGCCTCGAGGCCTCGACGCTGCCGATGCCGACGCTGGCGACAATGTCCATGATCGAGTCGCTGCCGCCGGCGTCGCCGGAGGTCCAGGCCCTGATGGGCCAGCCATCGTCGTCGTCGTCGTCGTCGTCGTCGTCGGAGCTGCCAGCGCCGCCGCCCCTCGATCCCTTCGCCGGCTGGTCGTTCCGCAAGGTCGAGGCCGCGGTGGCCCCTGCGCCGACGGCGACCGCCGACGCCGGGCGCCCCGAGATCGAGAACCCCTCGATCCTCGAGGCCGTGAGCCTGCCGCCGACCCTCGTGCCCTCGCTCGTGCCGACGGCCGCCGTCGAGGTGAGCGATGGCTACAGCCTCGGCGGCGCGCTGAGCGTGGCCCCGAGCGATGGCGAGCCTCGCTTCGCCCCCCTTCGGGGTGCGAAGGCTGATGCGTTCCGTGACGACGGCCGCGACCTCGCCGTGAAGCACCTGCCGCTCGAGCGCGACACGCTGCAGGATGAGCGTCGCCCCGCCCGGGCCCCCGTGCGTCGTCGTCGCTCGGCCTTCGGCCCGGCGGTGGCCGTGCTCGCCCTCGGCTGTGCCGCTGGCGCCGCCGTGGCGCTGCTGCCGTCGCCGCTGTCGTCATCGCCGTCCTCGCCGGTGTCGTCGCCGGTCGCCGCGCCGTCGGTGGCCGAAGTCGTGCCGGCGGCGGCCCCGGTCGAGGCCGCCCCCCGCCCCGTCGACGTCGTCGAGGCCGAGCTGCGCGCGGGACCCGCCGCCAGCGTGCCCGCCGCGCTTGAGACCGCGAAGGTGGCCGAGGCCGCCCCCGTGCCCGTCGAGGTCGCGCCGGCCGCCGGCGAGACGCGGGCCGACCTCACCCCCCAGCCCCCTCTCCAGCTTCGTGGAGAGGGGGAGCCGGAGCGCAAGACCCGCGTGGAGACCGCGAAGGTCGAGACCGCGAAGAACGAGCCGGCGAAGATCGAGCCAGTGAAGGTCGAGACCGCGAAGGTCGAGGCGAAGGTCGAGGAGCCGGTGCTGGCGTCGACGACGCGGGCGGCGAAGGCGGCCCTCGGTGGGCGGCACGTCGTCGCGCTGCCGGAGGGCGGCACGGTCCGAAAGACCTTCGCGCTCGGGGATCCGGCCCGCATCGTCGTCGACCTCGAGGGCGCGATCCTGCCCGGGGCCGCGATCAGCCTCGGCGAGGGCGGCGTCGAGGCCGTGCGCTTCGGTCGCCCGGCCCCCGGCACCCAGCGCGTCGTCGTCGTCCTCGACGGTGCCGGCAAGCCCGACGCGGTGGAGGCCCGCCTCGACGACGATCGCCTGATCGTGTCCTGGCAGTACTGAAGGCCCCGGGGCCGACGCCCGGGCGTCGGGCGTGGGCGACGGGTGGGCCGGGGCGGCAGATCATCCCCGGCCCATCTCATTGAAAATACGGTACTTTCAGCGCGCCTTTCGATGGCCGGGAGCAGCGGTGTCCAATGCAGTGATGCGGGATCAAGAGATCCTCGCCGGGCTCTACCGGACCTACGGAGGACGCGTGTACGCGCGCTGCTTGCGGCTGTTGAAGAACCCCGAGGAGGCGCAGGACGCCACCCAGGAGGTCTTCATCAAGGTGTCCCGCAGCCTCGACACGTTCCGGAACGAGGCGAGCCCCCTCACCTGGATGACGCGCATCGCCACGAACCATTGCCTCAACGTCATCCGCGGCAAGAAGGCGCCCTGGCACGAGAAGTACCGCGTCGAGGTCGAGACGATGAGCGGCACCGTCGACGGCGGCTTCCACCTCCTCGAGCACAAGGAGCTCCTGCGCCTCGTGCTCTCCCGCGTCGTCGAGCGCGACCCCCAGCTCGCCGAGCTCGCCACCTACGCCTTCGTCGACGACATGCGCCAGCAGGACATCTGCACCCTCGTCGGGATGTCGGCGCCGACGCTGCGCAAGCGGCTGCGCGAGTTCATCGCCATCGCGCGCGACGAGCTCTCCTCCCATGTCCCCGGCATCACCTTTGCCGAAGCCCCCATCTGACGCGAGGCCATGATGACCCTCCCCCGCGTGCACCTGCCCGACCTCCCCGACGACGCCGCCGCCGACGACAGCGCCCGCGTCTCCCGCTTCGACGTCGAGCGCCTCGCCTGTGGTGAGCTCCGCGGCGATGAGCAGGCGCGTGTGCAGCGCGCCGTCGACCGCGACCCGGCGCTGCGGGCCTTCCTGCAGGAGCTCCGCGCCGACGACGCCGCCTTCCTGCTGCAGCAGCCCCCCGCCGCGTTCATGGCGCGCCTCGCTGCGGCGACGCCCGCGCCCCCGATGACGCCGTGGGCCCGCGCCGCCGCCGTCCTCGGCGGGCTGCGCCTGCAGCTCATGGCCGGCGCGATGGCGGCCGCCGCCCTCGTCGCCGTCGTCGTCCTGCCCGGGACCGGTGGCGACGACGACGGGCCCATTCGCGGCAAGGGCGGCGAGCGGCAGCCGGCCCTGTCGTTCTTCGTGAAGGAAGACGGCGGCGCCCGCCTCGGCAGCGCCGGCGAGACCCTCAAGGCCGGCGACCAGATCCAGCTCGCGGTCAAGGACGCCGACCCCCGCGCCCTCGTCGTCATCGGCGTCGACAGCGCCGGCGTCGTCAGCGTCTACGCCAGCGAGGAGACGACGACGGTGCCCAAGGGCCAGACGGGCCCGCGCCCCCTGCCCGCCGCCCTCGTCCTCGACGACGTCGTCGGCGCCGAGCGCTTCTTCGTCGTCTACGGCGACGACCTCGCCGCCCTCGAGCGGGCGGCCCGCGGTGCTGCCGCCCGCCTCGCCGACGACGTGAAGTCCGGCCGCGCCGACCTCACGGTGACGACCCGCCTTGCCGTCGACGACGCGCTGCCCCAGGCCTCCATCCACATCCTCAAGGTGCGTTGAGCCGCCGATGCGCATCGCCGCCGCCCTCCTGTGCAGCCTCGCGACGCTCGCCGTCGCCGGGTCGGCACATGCGGCGCCGCAGCGCTTCGCCGTCTTGATCGCAGCGCACGACGGCGGCGAAGGCCTGCCCCGCCTGCGCTACGCCGGGCGGGACGCCACCCGCCTCGCCGACGTGCTCGTCGACGTGGGTGGCTTCGCGCGGGCCGACATCCTGTCGGTGGTCGACGGCGACGCCGACGTCGTGCGCGACCTGCTCGAGGCGCTGCGGCGGCGGGTGGAGGAGACGAAGGCCCGCGGCAACGAGGCCATCGTCGTCGTCTACTACTCCGGCCACGCCCAGGACGGGCGGCTGCGCCTCGGCGACGACACCTTCGCGATGAGCGAGCTGCGGGCGCTGCTCGAGGACAGTGGCGCCGACGTGCGCCTCGCCTTCGTCGACGCCTGCGGCGCCGGCGCCATCACGCGCGAGAAGGGCGCGACGCTGGCGGCGCCGTTCGTCGTGAAGGTCGACGACGCGTTGCAGACGACCGGGCAGGTGATCATCGCCAGCTCGTCGCGCGACGAGGTCAGCCAGGAGAGCGACGAGATCCAGGGCTCGTTCTTCACGCACTACCTCACGACCGGGCTGCGCGGCGACGCCGACCGCGACCGCGACGGCCAGGTCACCCTCGACGAGGCCTACGCCTACGCCTACGGGCGCACCGTCGCGGCGACGGCCGAGACCCGCGCCGGCGCCCAGCACCCCACCTACGACTTCGACCTCAAGGGCCGCGGCGACGTCGTCCTCACGAGCCCCGGCGGCGCCGACGTCGTCGTGCAGTTCCCCGGCGAGCTCGAGGGCCGCTACTTCGTCGTCGACCTCGACCGGCAGCTCTTTGTCGCCGAGGTCGACAAGCAGAAGGGCGGCACGTCGCAGATCGCCCTGCCCCGCGGGCAGTACGCCATCAAGAAGCGGCTCGACTCGCACCTGCTCATGACCCGCGTGCAGGCCCGCGCCAAGGGCACCATCGTCGTCGACGAGCGCAGCATGGAGACCGTCTCCTTCGCCGACGACTGGGCCAAGGGCAGCCCCATCGCCGGGGTCTCGTCGCGCATCGACCAGGCCGTCGGCTTCTCCTTCGCCGTCGGCGGCGCCACCAGTGCCGTCGTCGCCACCGACGGCGTCGACGACGGCGGCCTGTTCCCGGCGGTGGCCTCGTTCGCCGGCCGGGCCCGCTTCCACCACCTGCTGCGCAGCCAGCTGACCCTCGACGTCGATGTCGCCTTCGGCGGCACCCGCAGCACCCGCGTCGTCGACGGCGGCGCCCTCGGCACGGCCGCCTTCGACGTCGACGTGCGCCAGGCCCAGGCCGGCGGCGCCATCCTGTGGGAGCAGCCGCTCGGGGAGGTGGTCGGCCTCGACGGGATCACGGTGCTGGCCGGCCCGCGGCTCAGCGGGCTCCTGTTCACCCACACGTTCATCGGCGATGTACGGCCGGCGGGGCTCGCGGAGCAGAACTTCCTGACCTTCACGCCGGGCCTCGAGGGCGCGGTGGCGTGGTCGTTCTCGTCGTGGGGCCACCTCGAGGTGGGGGGCCGGGCGATGTACCTGCCCTACACCGTCGACTCGTTGCGTCATCTGGCCGTGGTGGAAGGCTTCGCCACGGTCTGGTTGGATCTGTGATGGTGCGTCCCCGCTCTTTCCCTGTCGGTCGGCTGTCGTGTCCAACAGGCATGCGCGCCGCCGTCCCCGCCCTTGCCGCCGTCGTCGTTGCCCTCGCGGGCTGCGGCAACCTGAGCCAGGAGGACCTGCTGTTTCGCGCCGGGGTGCCGGCCAAGCAGGCGGTGGCGGTGGTGCCGCCCGGCACCGAGGACGAGGTCGACGACGCCCTGTCGACGCGCGCGCAGGGCCTGCAGGCGACGCGACGCCAGGCGGTCGAGGAGGCCTGCGACGGCGACCTGCTGTGCGAGACGCGCAACCTCGCCCGCGGCTTCAACGGCTTCACGTTCTTCCTGCTCGACATCGTCGACGCCATCTCGGCGCTGCCACCGACGGAGCGCAGCCCGGGCCGCCGCGTGTGGGGCCCCCACTTCGACGCCGACCAGGGCGCCACCTTCCGCTTCGAGATGAACCGCGCCGACGACGGCGCCACGTTCAGCTTCTGCCTGCACGCGGCCCGCGGCTTCGTCGGCCGGGCCCCCGCGGTGGACTGTGACGTCGAGAGCGACGAGGAGAGCGGCCTGCAGCGGGTGCTCACGGGGTCGTTTGCGCCGTCAGGCATCGCCGGCGACAGCGCCCGCCTCGGCAAGGGCACGATGCGCCTCGAAACCGAGCGCCTGAACCGCCTCAACGGTGAGGCCCGCTTCGCCCGCGTCGTCGACTTCGCCTTCGACCACACCGACGGCCAGACCGACATCCACATCGACATGCTCGGCGCCAGCGTCGACGAGGTCGAACGCGACGCCGCCTACGACTTCACGCGCAGTGCGGCGGGCGACGGCACCCTCGCCTTCGACGTCTTCGCCGATCTCGTGCCTGGCGATGGGCTGCTGGGTCGTCGTCAGCTCGAGCGGGTGCGACTGCGGGCGGCCTGGCTCGCGGACAAAGCGGGGCGGGCCATCGGCGTCGTCGACGGCGGCAACGCCGGCGAGCAGACCTTCACCATCGAGCAGTGCTGGGACACGGGCCTCGCCACCGTCTATCGCCGCGACGTCGGCGGCGAAGAGAACGGCGACGTCGGCCAGTGCGCGGTCGAGGCCCCCGCGCTCGACTAGCAGGTGCTGATCCGGCCTCGTCGGAGACGAAGCCCGGAATTTGGTTACAGGTTCATCAGCTGGCGCTGATGAAATTTCGCACCCCTTCGGGGTGCGAATAATCCATACATTCATCGGCCAGAGGCCGATGAATACCTGGCGGGTTGCTGAAAAGGCCGAGAGCGGCCATTTTCAGCATCCTGCGAGCAGCCGACCCGGCGGCATGCGGCGGGATCGCGCGTGGAACGCGGGCGATCCCGCACGAGCGCCCCGTCATCGCTGACGGCTTCCGGATGCGGCGCGGTGTTGGCACCGCCTGTGCTGTTCCACGAAGCAATCACAGGAGCAGGAGGTTCGGGCAGCACGGCCGCGCACCACCGTACCGGGCGGTGGTGGAGCGGGTTCGCGACACAAGGTGGAGGGCCAGCATCGCGCGACGGGTCACCCCGTGGACGGTGGGTCTGGCAGGGCGCGTGGTCGGCGGCGACCGCGCGTGGTGGACGCCGGGACCATGGGCCAACGCACCCATGGCACCTCGGGGCGTGCTCGGGGGAGGGAGCGCGCGCACACCGCTGCCTCATGGGGAGGGCCCGGCGGGCAGTGCGTGCGCGCCATGACCAGCGCCCGGCTCAGGCCGACAGGCGCGTCAGGGCCGCCCGCAGCCGCAGCAGCTTCTCGTCGAGCGCCGCCATGTTGGCCTTGCCCTCGATGACGACGTCCTCCGGCGCCTTGCTCACAAACTCCGGATTCTCGAAGCGCTTCTTGAGCCCCTGCAGATCCTTGTCGGCCTTCACGATCTCGCGGTTGAGCCGCTCGGTCTCCTTCGCCGGATCGATGAGCCCCTCGAGATGCACCACCACCTCGACGTCGCCGCTGGCGTGCGCCCCCGAGAGCTTCGGCGGCACATAGCCATCGCGGTGCACGATGGTGAGCGTGTCGATGACGGCGTAGCGACACAGCACCGGCCGCAACGCATCGAGCCGCGCGGTGACGTCGGCGGCCGCGCAGACGACGTCGACGGCAACACCCTTGCGCGGCGGCAGGCCCGACTCCTGGCGCACATTGCGCACCATCGTGGCCACGCTGCCCAGCAGCGAGATGGTCGCCTCCGCATCGGCATTCTTCAGGCGCTCGTCGACGACCGGCCACGGCGCCACCGCGCAGAAGCGCACGTCGGCCCAGCGCTCGGTCCGCCCCGGCAGGCTCTGCCACAGCTCCTCGGTGAGGAATGGACACAGCGGGTGCAGCAGTCGCAGCGAGCTGTCGAGCACGTGGACCAGCGTCGCGCGCGCCGCGTCCTTCTTGTCGGCGTCGTCGCCCTCGAGCACACCCTTGATGAGCTCGACGTAGACGTCGCAGAACTCGGTCCAGAAGAACTGGTAGAAGGCGTTGGCCATCGCGTCGAAGCGGTACTCGGCGATGCCAGCGTCGACGTCGGCGATGACCTGCTGCAGCCGCGAGAGGATGTACTTGTCCGCCGTCGACAGGTGCGGCCGCACGGCGTCGATGGACTTCACCTCGCCCGTGCCGCCCTTCATGAGGGCAAAGCGCGTGGCGTTCCAGATCTTGTTGAGGAACGCGCGGTAGCCGGCCGCGCGCGGGATCGAGAGCTTCACGTCCCGGCCCTGCGACGACAGCGCCGCCAGCGTGAAGCGCAGGCCGTCGGCGCCTGCCGCCGGGATGCCCTCGGGGTACTCCTTCTCGAGCCCCTTGAGGACCGCCGCGAGCTTCTTCTCCGGCACCGGATAGGTCTTCGTCTTGGCGATGAGGTCCTCGAGCGAGATGCCGTTCATCACATCGAGGGGGTCGAGGGCGTTGCCCTCGGACTTGCTCATCTTCTTGCCATACGCGTCGCGCACGATGGCGTGGAGGAACACGTCGGCAAACGGCGTCTGGCCGAGCAGATGCTTGCCGAACCACACCATGCGGGCGACCCAGAAGAAGAGGATGTCGCTGCCGGTCTCGAGCACCGAGCCCGGGTAGAAGAGCTTCAGGTCTTCCGTCTCGTTGGGCCAGCCCAGCGTCGAAAACGGCCACAGGCCCGAGGAGAACCAGGTGTCGAGGACGTCTTCCTCCTGCACGAAGCGGGCGGGATCCTTCGCCGCCAGATCGTCCGTCGACGCCGTCGCCAGCCTCGTCATGACGAGCTCGTCGTCGACGACGCGCAGGACCACCTTCAGCAGGTCGACGCCGCGCAGGCCAGCGGCCTGGGCAAGGCTTGCCTCGGTGTCCTTCCCCTTGCGGTTGGCGTCGACCTCGACGACCTCGTCGAGTTTCGTGAGGTCGTAGAACACCGGGATGCGGTGACCCCACCACAGCTGGCGCGAGACGCACCAGTCGCGGATGTTGGTCATGAAGTGGTCCCAGGTCTTCTGCCAGTGGGCGGGCAGGATGCGCGTCGCCGGGCTGTCGCCGTGGGTGAGCGTGAGGGCCTCGTCGGCGAAGCCCTTCGTCTTCACGAAGAACTGGCGGCTGAGCATCGGCTCGATGACGACGCCGCTGCGCTGGCTCACGGTGACGTTGTGGCGGATCTTCTCGGTGCCGCGCTCAAGACCCAGCTCTTCGAGCTTCTTCTTCACCGCCTTGCGCGCCTCGAAGCGATCGAGACCCACGAACGGACCGCCGTCGCTGTTCACCTTCGCCTCGGGGGTGAAGATGTTGATCATCGGCAGGCCATGGCGTTGACCCAGCTCGAAGTCGTTCGGGTCATGGGCCGGCGTGATCTTCACGCAGCCGGTGCCGAAGTCCTTGTCGACGGTGCTGTCGGCGACGACGACGACGCGGCGCTCCGGGAAGAACGGGTGCACGAGGTGCGCGCCGTGCAGCTGCGTGTAGCGCTCGTCGTCGGGGTGGACGGCGACGGCGACGTCACCGAGCATCGTCTCGGGACGCGTCGTGGCGACGACGATCTCGAGGCTGTCGTTGCCCTTCACCTTGTAGGCGAAGCGCCACAGCTCGCCGTCCTTCTCCTCGTACTCGACCTCCTCGTCAGACAGCGACGTCAACAGCGCCGGGTCCCAGTGGATGAGGCGCTCGGAGCGGTACACGAGGCCCTGCTGCCAGAGGCGCACGAAGGCCTCCTTCACGGCGACGTTGCACTGCTCGTCCATCGTGAAGCGCTCGCGCGACCAGTCGGCGGAGGCGCCCATGGCCTTCAGCTGCTCGACGATGCGGTGGCCGTTCTTCTCCTTCCAGGCCCAGACCTTCTCGAGGAACGCCTCACGACCGAGGTCGTGACGGCTCTTGCCCTCGTGGCGCTTGAGCTCGCGCTCGACGACAGCCTGGGTGGCGATGCCGGCGTGGTCGACGCCGGGCAGCCACAATGTCGGCTCGCCGCGCATGCGGTGGGCGCGCGCGAGGAGGTCCTGCAGCGTGACGAAGAGGGCGTGGCCCATGTGCAGCGAGCCCGTGACGTTGGGCGGCGGCATCATGATGACGTAGGGCTTCTTGCCGGCGCGGGCCGCGACGAGGTCGGGAGCGAAGACGCCAGCGTCGTTCCACTGGTGGTACCAGCGGGCCTCGGCGGCCTGGGGGTCGTAGCGATCGGAGAGGGAAGGCTGCGCGGGCGACGTCATGGCCGCCACCTATCAGGATGCGTCGCCGTCGTCAGCGCCCCGCGACCAGACGGACCTCAGGCCCCCGCCGTCACCGGCCCGCCGGGGAGGTCGGCGGTGAGATAGGCAAGGATGGCGCGCGTCAACTCGCGCGTGAGGTCGTCGTCGGCGAGATGCACACCCGCCGGCCCGTGCTCGACGAAGGTGGCGTGCTGATCGAGGGTGCCGAACAGCAGTCGGTTCACCATCTCCGCCGCCGCCACGGGAGCGCCGCAGCGCAGCTCGCCGGCCCGGTCCGCCATGAGGGCGGCGAGGCGGGCGACGGTGAAGGCCCCGACGTCCATGGAGCGGGCCCGAAACGCCACATCGATGCTGTTGCGACGGATGAGCTCCCGCCGCAGGCCGCGCCGCTGCCGATACTCAAGGACGATGAAGCCGACGGTGACGCCGATGAGGTCCCTGAGGGACACGCCACGCCACCGCTCGACGTCGAGGGCATCGGCAGCCGTCGCCTTCGCCTCGTCACAAAGCCGCTCGTGCAGCACGTGCAGCAAGGCGGTCTTGTCGGCGAAGCGGGCGTAGAAGGCCCCCACCGAAGACTTCGCCGCCTTGCAGATGTCCTGGACGGACAAGTCATCAAACGGCGCGCCGTCGAGGAGTTCCTCGGTGGCGTCGAGGAGGCGGGCGAGGGTCGCCTGGCTGCGGGCCTGCTGCGGCGCCCTGATCCAGACGAGCTCCGGAGGGCTCACCAGGTCACCACCCGCTTCAGCTTGCTGTCGTCCTTGGTGATGACGAGGATGCGCTTGTAGCCCCTGGCGGCCACGGCGGCTTTCGTCACCTGGGCCCGTGCGTCGAGAGCTTCTTTGGCCTCCTTGTCGAAGAAGGCCTTCGTCACGTAGCAGACGACGGCGTCGTTGGCGCCGACCGGCTCGATGCACGGCAGGCCGGCCGGATCAGTGAGGGAAAGCGGCGTCGGCGGCGGCGTCCTCGTGACCTCACCGACAACGAAGACGACGACGGCCACGAACAGCGCGACCCCGAAGGCGATGTAGAGGCCGCGCGGCCGGCGCTGCTCCTCGTCGCTGCTCGCCGGAGTGTAGTCAGTCTGGGACGACGACGACGACGACGACGAGGCCGATGACGATGACGATGACGATGACGATGACGATGACGACGAAGAGGACGACGACGACGGCCCGACCGATTGACCCGCACGGGTGCCAGAGTTGGCGCCGCGGCTCATGAAATTGAGGAGGACCGAGTCCACCTGCTCCGGCGTCATCGCGGCGAGGGCCGCCGGCAGGTTCATCTTCACGCCGAAGCGGCCTTCGCGGCTCTTCATGAAGAGGATGACCTCGGCGACGGCGAGCTCGGGCCCACCCTGCTGGATGAGGAAGTCCTGCAGGGGACCGAGCTCGATGACACCCTCCTGTCCCTCCTCGAGGAGTGTGCCGAAGGCGAGCGCGGCGCGCTGGAAGTCGACCACCCCCACCAACGCGCTGGTCCGCAGCACGTTGTTGAAAGCCATGATCAGGTTCTGTCGTGTTGTCTCTTCCACGAGATCTGCTTCCTTCGACCGGGCGAACTGCCCGGTGTGGCGGCGCGATGCCACGCGAACCGGGCCTGACCTTCCTGCTCCGCCGGGGTCAGGTCAAGGCGGCCATGCCGGGTGCCTCCGGGTGGAACGCCGGCGAACGCCGATTTCGTTTCGCGCCTGTCGCCGCGCCGTCGACTTCCCGCGCGGGGGCCGGGGCTGCTAGGCAGGACGGCGTGGAGCGCTTCGGCCGCTATCAGCTCATCCAGCCCATCGCCCGCGGCGGTATGGCCGAGATCCTCCTCGCGCGCCCGCTGTCGGGCGCCCGGCGCCACTGCGCGGTGAAGCGGATCCTGCCGGCCTACTCGCAGGACCTGAAGTTCGTGTCGATGTTCATCGACGAGGCCCGCATCACCATCGGCCTGCACCACCCGCACATCGTGCGGCTCGACGATTTCGGCCAGGTGGACGGCATCTACTTCATGGCGATGGAGTACGTCGACGGCACCGACCTCTCGGCGCTGCTGCGCGTGCATGCGCTGCGCGGTCAGGCCCTGCCGCCGATCGTCGCCGCCGCCATCATCCGCGACGCAGCCGCCGGCCTCTCCCACGCCCACGCCCTGCGCGACCCGCACGGTCAGCCCCTCGGCATCGTCCACCGCGACGTGAGCCCGCAGAACGTGCTGCTGTCGTCCGCGGGCGAGGTGAAGGTCACCGACTTCGGCATCGCCGCCGCCCGCAACAAGCTGTCGTTGACGACGCCGGGCATGGTGCTGGGCAAGGCCGCCTACATGGCGCCCGAGCAGGCCCGCGGCGAGCCGGTGGACTTCCGCGTCGACCTCTGGGCCCTCGGCGTCGTGCTGTGGGAGTGCCTCGTCGGCGACCGGCTCTTCTCGGGGCACAACGCCGTCGACACCCTCGAGGCCGTCCTCGGCGCACCGATCCCCGCACCGTCGACGCTGCGACCCGGCGTCCCCGTCGCCCTCGACTCCCTCACCGCGACCCTGCTGGCCCGCGACCCCGCCGAGCGGCCCGCCCGCACCGACGACGTCGTCCGCGCCCTCGATGCCGTCATCGCCGGCCTCGCCCGCAGCTCCCCGCTCGCCGTCAACGGCCGCTTCGACGACGCGAGCCTCGCCCGCTACCTCGCGAGCATCGACTGGAGCGACGACACCGCGCCGCTGCGGCCGGGCGTGCCGCGGGCGCCCGCGGCGTCGCCGAAGGACATCACGCAGAAGCGCGCCACGGGCCTCTTTGACGACCCGATCCTGAAAGAGCTCATGGGGCGCCTGCGCGAGGAGCAGGAGCCATGGCTCCTCGTCGACCTCGGCGATCGGGCCGAGGCCATCGGCCAGCGGGATCTGGCGCTGTCGGCGTGGCGGACGGCCGCCGCCGGCTTCGCTTCGCGCGGGCTGCTCGTGCAGGCCCTCGCCGCCCATGCCCCGGTGCGCGCCGTCGTCGGCGACGACGAGGCCGACCGCGACGTGATGGCCCTGGGCGATCTCGAGCCGGGCAACGCCGACGAGCTCGTCGATCTGCTGCGCCGCTTCGATCGACATGGCCTCGGCCTGGCCGTCATCTCGACGACGCTGCCGTTGCCCCCGAAAGTGCCGCTGCTGTCGGACCTCGGCCCCCGTGAGCTGGCCCGCGTCGCCGGCGTCGTCTCCGTGCGGCGCGTGAAGGCCGGCGACGTGATCATCCGGGAGGGTGAGCGCGGCGACATTCTCTACGCCCTCGCGCGCGGGCGGCTCGTGGTGTCCTGCAGTCCGGGCGACCTGCGGGAGCTCGCCGGACCGGGCATCGACGACGAGCCGGACTGGGCCGCCGACGCCACCGCCCGGGACGACGGTGGCGTCCGCCTCGACGAGCTCATGTTGCAGCATCAGCGCAGCCGCCGCGTCTTCCTCGGTGGCCTCGCCGACGGCGACATCTTTGGCGAGTTCAGCTTCCTTGCCGAGCGCCCACGCAGCGCCACCGTCGAGGCCGTCACCGACGCCGTGCTCCTCGAGTTCGAGCGCGAAGATGTCGAGCACATCGCCGCGGTCGACCCCGCCTTCACCGCCCCGCTGCTTGGTTTCTACAAGGAGCGGGTCGTCGAGCTGATGATGGCGAAGTCGCCGATCTTCTCGCTGCTGCCGCCCGAGGATCGCCGCCAGCTCCTCGACGGCGCCCGCTCCGTCGATTTCAAGGACGGCGAGCTCATCGTGCAGGAGGGCACCACCGACGACGGCCTGTGGTTCATCCGCCGCGGCGAAGTCGAGGTCTTCCGGCCCGACCCGAGCGGCGCGATCTTCATCAACAAGCTCGGCGCCGGCCAGTTCTTCGGTGAGATCGCCGCCCTGCGCGGCACGCCCCGCACCGTCAGCGTGCGCGCCATCGGACCGACGAGCCTGTTTCGCATCGAGGCGAGAGCGCTGCAGGCCGCCGTCGCCACCGACGCCCGCCTCAAGCAGCTCATGAACACCGTCATCGCGCGCCGCTCCGCCGAGTTGCACGAGCGCGTGCGCGAACACCACCGCGTCTTCTTCGACACCTGACATGCCCGAGCCGTCCCTTCTCGAACGCGCCGGTCTCGCGCGTCTGCGCCGTGCCCACGCCCGCGGACGTCACGGTCCCGGCGGCGCCGACGGCGCGGTGCACCTCCTCGACGACCACGAGCGGGCGGCCCTGCGGCGCCTCGAGCGGCAGACGGTCACGCGCGCCGGCCTCATCGGCGCGCTGAGCGCCGGCGTGGCCGCTGCCTTCGAGGTGGCGCTGCTGCCCTGGGAGGATGACCCGATCGTGTACTGGGGCGCCCTCGGCCTCGTCAGCGGCCTCTGCGCGGTCCTCGAGATCGTGTTCCTCTCCATCGACGCCCTCGACGCCGCCCACGCCCAGGCCGCCATCGCCGGCGCGCTGGGCGACCCGCTCGACGACGACAGCGCCCGCGAAGAGACCTTCCGCGTGCTGGCCCGCGCCGCGCTCGAGATCCCGAATCCGCGCGAGAACCCCTTCGCCCTCGATCCGCTGAAGGAGACCTCGCGCTGGCTGCTCGTCGGCGCCGGCCTCGTCTACAAGCTGAAGGTCTCGGCGACGAACATCATCCTCAAGCAGCTCGTGCGTCGCGCGATGGGGCGGGCGGCGCTGCGCGCCACGATCGTGCCATTCGTCGCGGTGCCGGTGACGGCGGCGTGGAACATGATCGTCTGCGCGCGGGTGCTGCGGGAACTGCGCCTGCGGGTGCTCGGTCCGGCGGCCGCCGCCGACGTCGTCGCGCGCCTGCTGCCCACGGGGATGACGACGAGCGCGGCCCAGCAGGAGGCCCTCGTGCGGGCCGTCGGCGCCTGCGTCGTGCGCTCGGCCGATGTGCACCCGAACCTCGTGGCGTTGATGGCGGCGCTCATGGAGCGGCTCGGCCTCTCGGCCCTGCCCGCCGAGGTCGACGCCAGCGCCCGCTTCCTTGCCGCCCACGCGGCGCTGCCGGCGACCGAGCGGGCCGTCGTCGTCGACGTGCTGCGGGCCGCCGCCGTCATCGACGGGCGCCTCGGACGTGCCGAGCGGGCGCTGCTGCGCGACGCCGGCGCCGACGCCGACATCGACGCCGTCCTGCGCGCCTTCGTCGACGGCCTGCCCCTGCCCCATGGCGCCACGGCGGCGCTCCCGGAGTCCCGATGAACCTGTGGCGTGTCCTCGTCGTTGTCGCCGTCGTCGCCGTCGCCGGCACGGGTTGCCTGACGACCAACCCCGCGCGCGGGGTGAAGGCGACGGGCGAGTACCTCTCGGTCACCGACGCCGGCGGCTTCCGGCAGGGCGAGCGCGCCATCGACGAACAGGACTTCTACCGGATCGCCGGCGACACGCAGGCCGTCGGCGCCGTCCGTCAGCGCCGGCTCAACCTCGTCGCCGAGCAGATGGCGTGGCAGGCCGCGGGGCTCGCCGGCATCGGTGGCCTCGTGCTGGGCGCGGGCGTCATGGCCGGCGGCATCGTCTGGACGACCGTGAGCGGCCCCATCGGCCTCGTGGCGCTGTTGCCCGGCGTCGGCCTCTTCATGACGAGCCTCGTGCTCGTGCCCCTCGCCTACGTCTGGGCCGCCGACGCCGCCGACGCGATGATCGCGCCCACCTTCAGCATCCAGCGCGCCCGCACGGCGGCCGATCGCTACAACCGCCGCCTCGACGGCGCGTCATCGTCGTCACCGCCACGTCGTCGTCGGCGGCGCACCCCGCACCGTCGTGCGCGCGGCCGCAGGCTGCGGGTCGCCCGCGTCGGCGACGGGTCCAGCAGCAGGCAATGAAAAAGGCCGACGGCCCGGGCGGGCACGTCGGCCTCTCGTCACCCGCTCGCGACGTCAGCGGCGGCGCTCGTCCTTGCGCTTCTGCGCTTCCTGACGGCGACGCTCGGCGCGGTTGGCGGCGCTGTTGCCGTCGCCGGTCTCGGCAGCGGCCTTCGCGAGCTCCTCCCGCAGCGACGACCGCGGCGGCAGGGACGGCCCCGACGTCGACGGCGCCGACGCCTTCGGCGCCGCACTGGACGACGCGCTCGACGACGACGCGCTCGACGACGACGCGCTCGACGACGACGTGCTCGACGACGTCGTCGACGTCACCGCGCCGCTGAAGGAGCCAGCCACGCTCGAGGAGGCGGCGATGCTGTAGCCGCCCGCCACCGACGCCGTCGACGACACCGTGGGCGTCGCCACCGACGGCGAGGCCACCGCGGCCGGCGACGACGACGACGGCGCCGCGGCCGGCGTCGGGGCCTTCGGCGTCGGCGAGATGAGGGAGCGGGTGTTGGCGCGCTGGTTCGCCTTGCGGGACGCCGCCCGACGGGCCTCGCGCTCCGCCTGCAGGCGCTGCAGCTCGGCCTCGCCCTCTTCACGACGAACGACCTGGGCCTTGAAGACCTTGTCGAGGGTCTCGTCGCGCACGCGGGCCTTCATGCCGACAAAGAGGTTGAAGCCCTCCTTCTTGTACTCCTGCTTCGGGTCCTTCTGGCCGTAGGAGCGCAGGTGGATGCCTTCGCGCAGGTGGTCCATCGTCGAGAGGTGCTGCTTCCAGGCCTCGTCGATGACCTGCAGGTACAGGTACGACTCGATCTGGCGGGCGAGGTCGGCGCCGAGGGATTTCTCCTTGGCCTCGTAGTAGCCCTCGGCCGCGTGGAAGCACTTGTTCATGATGTCGTCGCGGTCGCGGACACCGGTGAGGTCGACGGCGACGCCGAGCGTCTCCATCATGTCGCCCTCGACGTCCTTGAGCTTCCACTCCGACGGCGGCGCCTTCTCGGGGCAGGCCTTCATCGTGCTGGCGATGATGGCCTCCTCGACGAGGTCATAGACGAGCTCCTTGAGGCCCTTGCCGTCGAGGATCTTGCGGCGCAGGCCATACACGGCCTTGCGCTGCTGGTTCATGACGTCGTCGTACTCGATGAGGTTCTTGCGGCTGTCGAAGTGCATGCCCTCAACGCGCTTCTGGGCGTCGGCGATCGACGACGTCACCATGTTGTGCTCGATGGGCTCGCCTTCCTTCATGCCGAGCATCTCCATGACGCGGACCATGCGGTCGCCCATGAAGATGCGCATGAGGTCGTCCTGCAGCGACAGGTAGAAGCGTGAAGAGCCGGGGTCGCCCTGACGACCGGCGCGGCCGCGCAGCTGGTTGTCGATGCGGCGGGACTCGTGACGCTCGGTGCCGACGATGCGGAGGCCGCCGTTCTGCTTCACCTCCTCCTTCGCCTTGCTGCATTCCTTCTCGTACTTCTCGAGGGCCTCGGCGTAGAGGGCGATGCACTTCTCGTAGAATGCAAGGCGCTCCTTCTTCACGAGCGCGCGGGCCTCTTCGTACGTCTCGGGGACGTCGGCGGGCCGGTGCATCGAGACGTCTTCGCCGAGCTCCTTCGCGGCGGCGACGGCCTCCTGCCACTCCTGCATCTTCTGCTCGAAGGTGGCCATGAAGCGGCCGTCCTTGCTGTCACGCTCGGCGAGCTTCTCGATGTTGATCATGTCGGCGCGGCCGGTGAGGAAGGCATACTCCGCCACCTGCTCCGACGTGCCGCCCATGCGCTCGGCGACCTCGGAGCGCGCCATGTACTCGGGGTTGCCACCGAGCAGGATGTCGGTGCCGCGGCCCGCCATGTTGGTGGCGATGGTGACGGCGCCCTTCTTGCCGGCCTGGGCGACGATGCCGGCCTCGTCCTTGTGCTTCTTGGCGTTGAGGACCTGGTGGGCGATGCCCTTCTTCTTCAGCAGGTTCGAGAGAACCTCGGACTTCTCGACGGAGACGGTGCCGACGAGGACCGGCTGGCCCTTCTTGTTGGCGACCTCGATGTCGGCGGCGATGGCCTCGAACTTCTCGCGCTCGGTCTTGTAGATGAGGTCCTGCTCGTCGACGCGCTGGATCTTCTTGTTCGTCGGGATCAGGACAACGTCGAGGTTGTAGATCTTCGCGAACTCCTCGGCCTCGGTGTCGGCGGTGCCGGTCATGCCCGAGAGCTTGCGGTACATGCGGAAGTAGTTCTGGAACGACACCGTCGCGAGGGTGCGGGTCTCGGGCTGGACCTTCATGCCCTCCTTGGCCTCGACGGCGCCATGCAGGCCATCGGACCAGCGGCGACCGTACATGAGGCGGCCGGTGTGCTCGTCGACGATGACGACCTCGCCCTTCTCGATGACGTAGTGATCGTCACGCTTGTAGAGGGTGTGGGCGCGCAGGGCCTGCGTGAGCCGGTGCAGGACCTCGATGTTGACGGGGTCGTAGAGGTTGGCGACGCCGCACAGCTGCTCGGCGCGGTGGACGCCGGCCTCGGTGAAGATGACCTGACGGTTCTTCTCGTCGATCGTGTAGTGCTCGTCCTTGCGGAGCTGGGGCACGATCTTGTTGGCCTGCACGTAGCCGTCGACGCTCTCGTCGGAGGGGCCCGAGATGATGAGCGGCGTGCGCGCCTCGTCGATGAGGATGGAGTCCACCTCGTCGACGATGGCGAAGCCGTGGCCCCGCTGCTGGTAGTCCTTCAGCGAGAACTTCATGTTGTCGCGGAGGTAGTCGAAGCCGAACTCGTTGTTCTGGCCGTAGGTGATGTCCGACTGGTAGGCCTCGCGCTTCTGCCGCTCGGGCTGATGCGGGACGACGACGCCGCACGACAGGCCCATGAAGCGATAGATCCGACTCATCCACTCGGCGTCGCGGGTCGCGAGGTAGTCGTTGACGGTGACGACGTGCACGCTCTCGCCGGTCAGGGCGTTGAGCACGGCGGGGCAGGTGGCGACGAGGGTCTTGCCTTCGCCCGTCTTCATCTCGGCGACCTTGCCGGAGTGCAGCACCATGCCGCCGACGAGCTGGACGTCGTAGTGGCGCATGCCCATGACGCGCTTGCCGGCTTCGCGGGTGAGCGCGAAGACCTCGTTGAGGTAGGGGTCGAGGAGGGCGTTCATCTCCTCGCGGGTGAGGTCTTCACCCTTGCTCAGCTTCGGCGCCTTCTTCGCCTTCACGAGCCTCTCGATCTCGGCCTTCAGCTCGAGGGTGCGCTGGGCGATCTTGTCGTCGGGGAGCGCCTTCACGCGCTCCTCCCAGGTGCCGATCGCCTGCGCGCGGGCCATGAGCGGCTTGAGCTCGCGGTCGTTCTTGGTGCCGAAGATCTTGGCGATGAGTCCCATGGGCGCGTCTCTACAGTGTGGGGGTCGACCCCGGAAGCTCGCGATGCACATGACGCGGCGCGTCAGCAGACCGGATGCCGCTGCACCGTACGTCCCGATCGGGTCGAGTCAAGCGGTGCCGTCGCCGACAGCGGTGATCCTCGTCGAGACGAACGCGGCTGGAACGACGACGGGCGCCATACGGCGCCCGTCGTCGTTGCACCCGGTGGTGACGTCGTCAGCGGCGCCGACGGCGCAGGCGGATCGGCAGCACCAGCGCGAGGATGACGAAGGTCTGGAAGAAGCCCTTGTCGGAGGTGCAGCCCGCGGGCTCGGCGCCGCAGGTACCGTTGACGCAAGCGCCCGAACGGCAGGCCGCGTCGTCGGTGCACTGCGCGCCGGCCTCGCCCTGGGTCTCGCAGATGCTGCTCTCGTTGCAGAACAGGCCGACGTCGCAGCCGAGGACCGTGCAGTCATCGCCGAGACCGGGGGTCGGCTGGCAGGTCAGGGCGTCGTCGCAGCTGAAGCCTTCGGCGCAACCGTCGTCGATGCTGCACGGGCCGCTCGTCGGCGCCGGGGCGCAGACGTCGCCGACGCAGAGGTTCAGGCCGCTGCACTCGTCGTCGGAGGTGCAGGGGTCGCCCGCGTCGCCGGCGCGGCACTGGCCGGCCACGCAGGTGCCCTCGAGGCAGGCCGAGGTCGTGTCATCGCCACAGGCGCCGCCGAGTCCGGGGCGCACGACGCAGGTGCCGTCGCCGCCGCAGTCGAGGCTGTCGTCGCGGCAGTCCTCGAAGCTCACGCAGGCCGCACCGGCGCCACCGCCGACGACGCAGGTGTTGGTGCCGGCGTCGCAGACGAGGTTGTGGCGGCAGTCGCCCGTCTCGCGGCAGGCCTCGCCGGCGGCGCCGCGGTCCTGACACGTCGTCGCGGCCGCGCGCGGGATGGTGGCGCGGCAGACCGAGCAGGCCGAGGCGCAGACGTCGACGGTGAGGTCGCAGGCCTCGCCGTCCAGCTTCATCACGACGCAGGTGCCGTCGACACCGCAGGCGGTGGTGGGGTTGCCGTCGGCGTCGGGGATCAGCGCGCAGTCGTCGGCGGTCTCGCAGGCGTCGCCGGGCTGACGACGGGGCACGCAGGTGCCCTGCGGCTCGCCCTCGCCTTCGCCCTCGCCCTCGCCTTCGCCTTCGCCTTCACCCTCGCCCTCGCCGCCGGGGGCGCCGAAGTCGCAGCGGAGCTCGTCGCCGCACTCGCTGGCGTCGACGCAGACGTCGCCGACCTGCGGACCGGGACCGGCGGGCTCTTCGGCGACGCAGACGAAGTCGGCGCAGACGAGGCCGACGTCGCAGGTGCGGGCCGACGGGGCGACGATGTCGACCTGCGGGAGGCAGCCCTCACCGGCAGCGGCGGGCGGCGCGCAGGTGAGTGCCTGGCTCGTGATGTCGACGGCCTCGCAGAGGAGGTCGCCCTCGCAGTCCCAGGTCTGCTCGCAGTCGCCGCCGGCGCCGACGAGCGACTCGAAGAGATCGTTGCAGGCGGCGGGGGGCTCCGCCTGGCCCTCGGGCACGAAGGCGGCGCAGGCCTCGATGTTGGCGACGTTCATCGTCACGCGGCCGCCGGTGAGCGCCTTCTGGAACTCCTGGGCGGTGGGATTCGTCGGGTCGCTGCAACCCTCGCGGATGGCCGCGATCTCCTCGGCGGAGAACTCCGGCAGCGTGTCGGTCGCCGAGCAGCGCTCGAAGCCGCCGCCGAAGAGGGAGCCGATGAACTGGCTCTGACCGCGGGTGTAGATGGCGCACAGCTCGATGGCGTCGGGCAGCAGCTCGCCCTCGCCTTCGCCCTCACCCTCGCCCTCGGCGATGGGTTCATCACAGCTGCAGCCAGAGAGGGCGATGCCCGACAACAGGGCGGGCAACAGGAACATCGACAACTTCATAGAGAAAGCCTCCGACGGGGGCTGTACCACCACGCCGGAGGCTTTCCAGTGAGGTCCCGCGATCCGCACCCTTCGGGTGCGGAGCTGCGGACGTCATCGCCGAGGGCGATGAATCACGGCCAGATGCCGCGGGCGCGGTAGACCTCCCGCAGGCGCTCGAGGGCGAGCGCGTACGAGGCGGTGCGGGCATCGACCTTGAGGTCGCGGGCCTTGTCCATCACCGACTTGTAGTTGCGGCGCATGCGGCGCTCGAGACGCTCGGTGACCTCCTCGGCCTCCCACTGCTCGCTGCGCTTGTTCTGCAACCACTCGTAGTAGCTGACGATGACGCCGCCGGAGTTGGCGAGGATGTCGGGGATGACATCGATGCCGCGGCTCGCGAGGACGCGATCGCCGTCGAGGTCGGTCGGGCCGTTGGCGCCTTCGACGACGACCCTGGCGCGGATCTCCTTGGCCTCCTCGAGACCGATCTGCAGCTCGAGGGCGGCCGGCACCATGATGTCCACCTCGCTCGCGAAGAACTCCTCGCGGGAGATGCGCTTGCCACCCGGGTAGCCATCGAGGGCGCGGTGCTTGCGGTTGTGCTCGACGAGCTTGTGCGGGTTGAAGCCCTCGGGGTTGTAGTAGTAGCCGGTGTGGTCACCGACGGCGGTGAGGATCACGCCCATGCGCGACAGGATCTTCGCGGTGTGTGAGCCGACGTTGCCGAAGCCCTGCACGGCAAGGGTGGCGCCGTCGAGGTTGAAGCGCTTGCTGTGGGCCCATTCCTGGATGCAGTAGACGACGCCCTGACCGGTGGCGCCGTCGCGACCCTGGCTTCCACCGCAGGCGATGGACTTGCCGGTGACGACGCGCTTGACGGCCTGGCGGTCGACGGCGGCGTTGATGTTCACATAGGTGTCCATCATCCAGTCCATCGTCTGGCTGTTGGTCCCCATGTCGGGCGCCGGGATGTCGTACTCGGGGCCGATGTTGGTACCGAGCGCGTGCGTGAAGCGACGCGTGATCCGCTCGAGATCCTCGTTGTCGTAGTCCTTCGGGTTGAACTTCACGCCGCCCTTGCCGCCGCCGTAGGGCAGGCCGGCGAGGGAGCACTTCCACGTCATCCACGACGCCAGCGCCTTGCACTCGTCGAGGTAGACGTCCTGGTGGTAGCGGATGCCGCCCTTGTACGGGCCGAGGATGTTGTTGTGCTGGACGCGGTAGCCCTTGAACATCCGGACCTCGCCAGACTTCAGGCGCACCGGAAAGTGGATGATGAGCTCGTTCTTGGGCTGGCTCACGATCGCCGCAATGTCGGCCTCGAGCTTGATGGCCTCGGCACCGTGGGCGAGCTGCTCGGTGACGACGTCGAACAGGTTGTGACGGGTGTGATGCGTGTCGGCGGCGGCGGGGGCGACGGCGGCGGCTTCGACCGCGGCGTCGTCCTTTTTCTGCTTCGTGTTGGCCATGGCGTCTCCCAAAGATGCGTCGTCGTTAGCAGGGGGCCGAGGTGTCGCCAACTCGCCAGCCGGCGGCGTCCTTGTCTATGGTCCGGGCATGAACACTCTCATGATGCGTTGCGTTGTGACCTTCGCCCTCTTCACGCTCGCCATGCCCGGCCGCGCCGAGGCCCTCGCGCTCGACGAGACCCTGCTGCACGACGTCGAGACGACGCTCGCCCGCACGACAGGCCTCCCCGACGGCTTCTTCGGTGGCCTCCAGATGCAGGACGGCACGGCGCCAAAGAAGAGCGGCAGTGGCGGCGGCGGCGGTGGGCGCAACCTCCCGCCCCAGCTCTCGGGCGTGGGGCTCGGCCTGCAGGTGGGCTCGCCCACGGCGCTCACCATCAAGTTCGGCGGCGTCCAGGAGACGGGCTTCGTCCTCGGCATCGGCGCCGGCTTCGGCTATGGCCGTGGGTTCGCGACCTCGCTGTCGATTCACGTGGACTACCTCATCCATATTGCCACCCTCGTGCGTCAGGAGCAGTTCGCGCTCACGGCCTACGTGGGACCGGGTCTGTGGCTCAGCATGTTCGGCGACGGCTTCGGCTTCGGCGTCTACCGCCCCTACTTCTTCAACTCATTCATCGGCGTCGGCGCACGTGTGCCGCTCGGGCTGTCCCTCGGCTTCAACAATGCGCCCATCGAGGTCTATCTCGAGCTCGACCCTGCGGTGTTTGTCTTCCCTGGCCTCGACTTCGGCGTCGGCGCCTCCCTTGGCTTCCGCTGGCACTTCTGACGGCGGTCAGCGGCACACACGGATGGGCTGGCCGATAGAGCGCGCGCGTGGCACACCGTCGCCATGCGTGCGCTCTGTCTTTCCCTCGCTGCACTTCTCTCTGTGGCCATCACCGGCTGCGTCGTGATCACAGACCCCGATGGCCTCACTGGCGAGGGCGAGGGCGAGGGCGAGGGCGAGGGTGAAGGCGAAGGCGAGGGGGAGGGTGAAGGCGAAGGCGAGGTGCCCCCCGGGGGCTGCCGCGACAGCGACGACTGCAGCATCGACGTCGGCGGCAACGGCGGCTTCTGCGCGCACCCCGAGGACTCCATCCCCTGCGGCATCCGCCCGCCCGAGGTGGCCGATGTCTGCGGCGAGGGCCTGCCCGCCTGTGGCAACGGCACCACCTGCGACCGCGTCGACGACGGCTGCGGCGCCAGCCACCTCGACTGCGTGGCGTCGTGCGCCGCCGACGGCGACTGCGCCGAGGGCGAGCTGTGCCGCGCGGGCCGCTGCGAGGCGCGCACCTGTCAGACCGACGGCTTCGTCTGCCCGAGCCACCGCTTCTGCGCCGCGACCGCGCGCAACCCCCTCGAGGACGACCGCGACCACGGCTGCGATCGCATCACCTGCGCCGTCGACGCCGACTGCGCGACCCTCGCCTGCGTGAACGGCACCTGCGCGCCCGACGGCGGCACCTGCGAGCTGCCGCGCCCGTGATACCCGGGCGGTGCGTCGTCGACGACGCACCGCGCCGCCCCTTGTGCAGCGGTGGCCATGGCCTACAAGGCCCCATGGCCGACGCTGCCGCCGACATCATCCACAAGCCCATCGAGCTCATCCCGATCGCGCCGCCCCCGCCGGAGGAGCGCGTCGCCCGTCATGCCCGCTTCGCCGCCGATGGCGAGAAGCGCTCGCGCTACACACTTCCCGAGAGCCTCTCGTCGCCGTCGCCGGTCGGCTTCCGGACCCGCGTGTCGCTGACGACGGCGGAGGCCGAGACGCTGCTGCGGGCGTCGTCGTTGCCATCGCCAACGTCCTTTGTACCGGCGGGCCCGGTCACCGAGGCGCGGCTGTTCGAAGAGGCGAGCCTCACGGTACTGCTGGCGCGGCAGAGCACCAACTACCAGGGCTGGCGCGACGTCGTCGTCGGCGGCGACGACGCTGCCACCGTCGCCACCCTGCTGCGCCGCATGGGCACGTCGAAGGCACCGGTCCTCGACGGCGCGAGCCACTGCCACGTCGTGCTGTCGCGGCCCTACCGCACGCCCTTCACGTTCCTGCTCACCTTCATCGGCCACAAGCCGGTGGCGAGCCTGTGGACGGTGCCCCTGCGGGCGCTGCGCAAGAAGCTCTTCCACGACGACGACATCCCGACGATCGGCTACCTGCAGCAGCTGCACCTCGGCATCCTCGGCGACTGCTTCGAGCGCGGTGTGGTCATCGCCTCCAGCGGACGGGCCCGGGCCCAGGTCCACCTCGCGCCGGTGACGCCAACCTCCGCCGACGGCAAGGCGGCGCTGCGCGAACTCGAGGCCCTCGTGGGCCTCACCGATGAGGACCGCAAGCAGGGCTTCCACGTCGCCGTCATCACCCAGGTGGGCGACGTCGCCGACGCGAGCCTGCGTCTCGACGACACGACGAAGAACCGCCTGGGCGCAGCGCTCGTGGCCCTGCGCAGCGAGCGCATCCAGCCGGGCGTGAACCAGGAAGCGTCGGCGCCGCCGCCGTACCAGCAGCGCCAGCACATGGACGTCCCCGACGCCCTCACCGAGCAGTGCGGCCGCGCCCTCTACAACGCGTTCTCCCACTTCACCGGCGTCTCGCGCGAGGAGGCCAAGCGCCTCGTGATGCTGGAGCGCGTCGACGTGCTCACGCCCAATGGCAAGGAGCGGCTGCGGGCCATCCGCAAGGAGCTTGAGGAGATCGCCGACCTCGTCGTGAAGGGTCTGCCCCTGTGGGCCGACCTGCCCACGGGCAAGAAGCTCTCGGGCAACACGGCGCGCGGCAAGAAGGCCTTCGCCCTCGCCGGCCAGCGCATCTACATCGGCGGCATCTCCAAGCGCGAGGTCGTCGCCGCCGGCCTCTCCGTCGACCACGCCATCCGCGCCTTCGGCGCGGCGTCGGCGCGCGCGGCCCTCGTCGCCGAGGTGAGCGGCACGACGAACATCCCCGCGGGGTGCGACCTCCTCGCGGGCATCTGCCTCATGGCGGGCCCCGTGAACCAGAACGACATCGGCAAGGCGTTCTTCGGCAAGCGTGACCTGCTCGACGCGGCCTTTCCCGGGCGCGATCCGACGAGCCTCCTCGTGTGGACGCTGAAGGCCAAGACCGTCGCCGACCCCATCGGCAACGAAGAGCAGCTCATGAACGCAAAGAAGAAGGGCGTCCTCGTCGACCTGCGCCCCGGGCCCCACGAGGTGGTGCGCCTGCGCCGCAGCGGGCGCCTCGAGGCCATGCGGAAGCGAGACGAGCGGCTGAACCAGGAGCGCGCGTTCTCCGCCGCCGACAACTTCGTCCGCGACGACGCCGGCACCGAGATCCCCGGCAACCGCGGCGCGCCGTGGCCCGACGCATGGGCCAAAGAGGTCATCTTCGGCGGGGGCCGCTGAGATGGCGTCGTCGACGTGGTCGTCGCTGTCGTCGCTGGTGAAGGTGGCCGTCCGCCGTCCGCCCGGCCTCGCTCCCGGCGCTGTCATCCCGGCCATCGAGGCCCGCCGCGACGTCGTCGTCGATCCGGCGTGGCTCGCAGCCTATCGACGCCTCACCGGTGACGTCGACAGCGACGTGCTGCCGCCGTGCGCGCCGCAGGTCCTCGCGGTGGGCCTGCACCTGCAGCTCCTGCAGGACGCCCGCTTCCCCCTGCCCGCCCTCGGCATGGTCCACGTCGACAACGTGATCGAAGAGCGGCGCGCCCTGCCCGCCACCGGCACACTGTCCATCGTCGCCCGCGTCGACGGCCACCGCCCCCACGACAAGGGCGTCACCTTCGACATCGTCACCGAGGCCCGCGTCGCCGGCGACGACGGCCCGCCGCCGTGGCGGTCGGTGATGACCGCCCTCGTGCGCGATGCCCGCCTCGCCGCGCCGCAGCCAAAGACCGAGACCCGCGCCGACGTCGGGGGCCCGCTGCGCTCGTCGTCGTCGATCCGCGTGCGCGAGGACACCGGCCGCCGCTACGCCGCCGTCGCCGGCGACGCCAACCCCATCCACCTGTGGGCGCCGACGGCGAAGGCCTTCGGCTTCCCCCGCGCCATCGCCCACGGCATGTGGACCCTTGCCCGCAGCCTCGCCGAGGTCTCGCCGGCGCTGCCGCCGCTGCCCCGCCGCACGACGGTGAAGTTCATCCGACCGGTGCTGCTGCCCTCCACCGTGCTCGTGGAGGCCCGCGGCGCCGCCGACGGCCTGCAGGTGCGGGTTCGCCCGGAGAGGGCTGGCCCGCCCCACCTTGTCGGCACCATCACCCCCCTCCGCGCACAGATCTGATGCAATTGCAGCGGCACGGTGGTCTCGCCGCGTTGCAGGATCTTTCGGGCAATCAGCCTCACGCGCAGCAGCCTCATCGGCGGTGGTCGCACCGTCCTCACGGCGCGCCAGATCCGTGCCCTCGGCGACGCCCTCGCCGCCGTCCACACGGCATTCTCGCCGGCCTATGGACCGGCCGCGGGCGTCACCGGCTTCTACGGCATGGACGTCGAGTTCAAGTTCGACGACGAAAAACAGCGTCGATGGCGAGCCTGCCCTGTTCATCAAGCAGGCACGCCCCTATCCAGGTCGGGACGGGTAGCGCCCACGCCGCCGGGGCGGCACACTGCCTCCGAGGTTTTCACATCATGCGTCGCGCCCTCGCTTCGTTCTTCCTCTTGTGCGCCGCCTGCGAAGGCGCTCCGCCGACCACCGATGACCCGCGCGCCGACGTGCTGCGCATCAACGAGCTGATGGCCAGCAACGGCGCCACCTGTGCCGACGACGTCGGCGAGTTCGACGACTGGATCGAGCTCATCAACACCGGCGAGGACGAGCTCTCCCTCGACGGCATCGCCATCACCGACGACCGCACGACCCCCGACAAGGCGAGCCTCGATGGGCTCACCATTCCTGCTGGCGGTCGCCTGCTGCTCGTCGCCGACGGCACGCCGGCGCAGGGCGCCACCCACCTGCCCTTCAAGCTGTCGGCGGCCGGCGAGGAGCTGCTGCTCTTCATCGGCGAGGCCATCATCGACGAGGTCAGCTGGACCAGCGCCCTCGCGGACGTGAGCCTCGCCCGCTTCCCGGATGGCAGCGGCGAGTTCGCCACCTGCGCCCTCTCGACGTGCGGCGAAGAGAACGGCGCGAGCTGCGAGTAGCGTGGTCGGCCCGTCGGCTCCTCGGCGTGCTGGTCGCACCGACGAGCGCCGGCTCAGTCCGCCCCGCCCGGCACCGTCGTGGCCGCTGACAGCCGGGGTGGCAGCGCCGTGCCGGCGGCCCGCATGAAGGCGACGCCGGCCTCGTCGCACTTGAACTGCGAGCGCAGGGCCTGACGGCGGGCGTGCAGGATGCGCTCCTGCACCGTCGCCACCCGCAGCGTGTCGACCACCTCGGCGGCGAGGGAGCGGGCGACGAGGTCCTGCTGGTCGTCGACGTTCTTCGTCGACGCGGCATAGACCTCCACGATCTTCACGAAGCCGGCGAGCTGGTCGAGGGCGGCGCCGAGGCGCTCCTCGATGTCGCGCTCGATGGCGCGCCGCTCGGCGGCGAGGCGCTCGCGCTCGAGACCCACGACCCGCAGCTCGGGCGAGAGGGGCTCGAAGAGGGGGATGGCGATGTCGAGCCGCGCGCGCAGCTCCGGCGTCGTCCCCTGCAGGATGCTGCCGACCTGGACGCTGTCGACCCACGGTACGTAGCGCAGCCACGCCCGCGCCTCCCGCAGACGCAGGCCCTCCTCCTCCAACGCGATCGCACGCAGCCGCGACGAACGCTGCCGGGCCGCGGCGACGACGACGTCGAAGGGCTCCACCGGCAGGGCGCAGAGCGGCGCCGACGGGGGCGCGAGGGCGAGCGGCAGCTTCTCGCCGAGCAGACGGCCGAGGCGCTGCTCGGCCCGCACGAGATCGCCGCCAAGGTCGGCGACGTCGGCGCGGGCGGCGAGCAGCTCGAGCGATGTGAGGCCGGTATCGAGCGCTGTCGCCACCTGCTCGGCGACGCGGCGGGCCTGCAGCTCGGCGACCTTCTCGAGCAGGGCGACCCGTTCCTGCGCCAGCGCCACCTCGGCGCGCAGCGACAGCACCCGCGCATGCAGCAGGCGGACCTCGACGGCGACGGCCTCGGCGACGTCGTCGACGTCCTTGAGCACGTCGGCGTCGGCGGAGCGCGCCCCGATGCTCTGGTTGAGGCCGAGGTCTTCGAGGCCGGGGACGCTCCACGAGACGCCCACCTGGCTGTCGTCGAAGGGGTCGACCTGGTCGCCGACGGCGTTGAGGGAGCGGTGGCCCAGCTGGAGCTGGGGCGCGTCCAGCTCGAAGGCGGTGTCCTCGACGCGGGCGATCTCGACCCCGAGCCACGCCGCCCGCACCTCATCGCTGCGATCGAGGGCCCGGGCCACGGCGGCGTCGGGCGTGAGCGCCGCCGACGACGATAATGAAGACGATGACGACGACGACGACGGCGCGGCGACGGCGCCCCACGACGCCAGCAGCACCAGCAGCGCGCCACAGACCCGGCGCATGTCAGGGCTCCTTCAGCGTCGAGGTCGAGAAGGCCACCTCGAAGGTCTGGCCGGGCAGCGGCGGCGTCGACGACGGCGCCGCCTGCAGGTCGATGTAGACGGCGCGACCGAACGAGGGCTCGCCCGGAATCTGACGCAGGCGGATTGGCATCTCGAGGATGCCGCCGCCGAGGGCGCGGACCCTGCCCGTGAGGACGGCGCCGCGGCCGTCGACGCTGCGCAGCGTGGCGAGATCGCCGACGCGCACGCGCCAGGCGCTGTCCTCGAGGACCCACGCCGTCGCGCGCGTCGGGGCGGTGTCGATGACGGTGAGGATGGGGGCGCCCTCGCGGGCGACGTCGTCGGCGCCCACGTGGAGCCCCGAGACGCGGCCGCTGACGGGGGCCCGGAGCCGGAGCTGGTCGCGGCGGAAGCGGACCTGTTCCACGCGCGCCTCCTGGGCGGCGACGCCGGCGATGTCGGGGGCGGTGAGGGCGTCCTTGTGGCCGGTGCGGGCCCGCCACTCGGCGAGGCGGCCCTCGGCGGTGTCCTTCAGGCGCTGGGCCGCCCGCTGCTCGTCGGCGGCCGAGGCCGCCCGCTCGGTGAGGCCTGCCTGGCGGACCTTGAGCTCGTCGAGGTCCTGGGCGACGGCGAGCTGGGCCTTCACGAGCTTTTCGTTCTTCTCGATGAGCGCGGTGAGGCTCTGCAGCTCGCTGCGGGTCTCCTTGAGCTCGGCGGCCAGCGTCGAGAGGGTCAGCGTCGCCTTGTCGACGTCGGCCTGCAGGCGGAGTCCGACCTCGAAGTCCTGGTCCTTCACGTCGACCTCGCGGGCGAGGACGGTGCTCTTCATGCGGCGCAGCTCGGCCTCGGCGAGGGCGAGGTCGAGGTCGAGCTCGGCGCTGTCGAGTTCGACGAGCACGTCGCCGGCCTTCACCTCGGCGCCCTCGACGACGTGGACGGCGGCGACCCGGGCCGTGAGGGGAGCGGCGACGACGGAGGTGCGGACGTCGACGAGGGCGGAGGCGACGAGGGTGCCGCCGACGTCGATGCCGAGGAGCGCGGCGACGACGGCGATGACCACCCACAGGATTGCGCCGGCGTGGCGCTTGAGCCCCTTCGGGCTGCGGGACGCCTCAGTCATCGTCGCCACCGCCGCTCTGGGTGTTGGCGCCGTCGAGGCTCATGGCCGCCTCGTGCAGACCGGGGACCGCCGCGAGGCTGCGCATGAGCGCGGGCTCGTCGTCGGCGTCCTTGAGGATGACGCGGTAGGTGAGGCGGGCCTCGGCCTTCTCCTTGCCCGGCGAGATGGCGCGGCGCTTCAGCAGCGCGTAGCCGACGGCGTGGGCCTTCAGGAGATCGAGGACGGCGCGCTCGGCCTCGGCGGTGTCGGCGCCGAGGCGGACCCGCAGCTCGGCCTCGAGCTGACCGCTCGTGGTGCCGGCGGCGTGGGTGACGCCGATGACGACGGCGAAGATGATGGTGCCGACCATGCCGGCAGCGATGTTGCCGGCGCCGGCGGCGATGCCCGACGCGAAGGCCGCGAAGATGAAGATCATGTCGAGGGGGTCGCGCAGGTTGGTGCGAAACCGGATGAGGGCGAGGGCGCCGAAGATGCCGACGCCGCGGGCGAGGCTGTTGCCGATCGCCAGCATGATCATGGCGCCGACGATGCCGCCAAGGACGAGGGACTGGGCGAAGCTGCGGGAGTAGTCCTGCCCGCGCCGCATCCACGCGTAGAGGGCGCTGATGCCGTGCCCCATGAGGTAGGCGCACAACATCGACAGGGCGACCTGTCGCAGCGGCGCCGCTCCAATCTGCAAGGCTTCAAGCACACCCATGGGTCCTCGGCGCAGGCGGTGACGTCGCGATGATGCAGGGATGTGACCGCGTTGTCACCGTCGCCGCCCTCCGGGCCGGCGCGTGGCGCCGACTGTGCCCCGCGCTGCCCGATGAGCCGGACAGCCACCGGGCGCCCGACCGGACCCGACTCAGGGGGCGGCGACGTCGACCTCGGCGCGACCGACGTTGCCGTGGATGTCGACGACGTCGACCACGAGGGCGCCGGCGCCGACGACGTCGATGCGGGCCACCGTGGCCGGGTCGCCGTCGATGACCTCCTCGATGACGGTGGAGGCGACGAACGTGACGCCGTCGGTGGTCGCCTGCACGTCCTGCGGGCGCAGGCTGTCGGCGGGCAGCGGCGCGAGGCGACCGCTCGGCACGCGGTGGTCGACGAGGCGCAGGCGCCCCTGCAGCGTCTCGTCCTCGAGCAGCGGCACCTCGGTGGCGTAGCCGACGCGGACGATGAGGGCGTCGCCGTCGCGCACCGCCGACACCGTCAGCGTCGCCGGCGCCACCGTGAAGGGCGGCGTGTTGAACACGTAGTCGCGCACCGTACCGCCCTGCAGGGCCCGACCCGACACCGCGAGGCGGTAGCTGCCGGCGGGGAGATCCAGCGGCAGCTCCAGCGTGGCCGTCCAATGCCACTCGCCACCCGTACGCTGCGCGCGCAACGGAAACAGCGTGTGCGTCGTCGAGAACGGCCGCCCCGAGGGGAGCAACACCGGACCGGCCTCGCCCACGAGCGTGATCTCGGGGCCCTGCCCCTCGACGGCGACGTCGCCACCGACGAACGCGAAGTCCGTGGGGGTGCGGCGGGCGATCCCGGCGGGCAACGCCGTGAGGACGACGCCGGCGCGATCGGCGGGCGTCTCGTCGACGGCGATGGGGGCCTTCACGTCGAGGGGATAGACGGGGGGCGCGGCCTCGAGGGACGAGGGCGCGCGCTCCTGCAGCCGCTGCCAGGCCACGAGGCTCTCGGCCACGACGGCGTCGCCGAAGCGGTCACCCCAGATCGAGGTGTCGGCCTCGAAGCCGCCGCGCAGGGGCGAAAACGCCTGGGGCGGAAAGCTGCGGGGCGCGGGGCCATCGTAGCCGGGCCACGGCGGCGCGTCCTCGTCGAGCGACGTCGGCAACAGGTACATGAGGTGGTCGTTGGCGTAGCCGAGACCGAAGAAGGCCAGCGGATCGATGCCCGCCTCCCGCTGCAGTGCCGCTGCGATGCCCCAGCCCAGCTCCATCGTCAGCTCACCCGGCAGCGACATCATCGCCAGGCCGTCGACGTCGATGGCCGAGATCTGGGTACGCATGAACACCGACGGGGGATGATTGAAGAGGAACGTGTGGAACGCGATGCCGCATGACATGTCGTCGCGACGCATCGCGCCCGAGAAGGGCGTGTCGCCGTCGTCGTAGTCGCCGCGGAAGCAATTGAGCCCGCCGTAGGTGACCTCACCACCAAAGGGCGGCTCGCCGGGGTTGAACCACTCGCCGGGGGTGTAGCCGAGGGTCTCGGTCGTGATCTGGAAGCGGTGGGCGCGGGCGCCGACGACGACGTCGGCCTTCGTCTCGAGGGCCAGCAGATCGGGCAGCACCCGCTCGGCGAAGACGCGGCCGGTGTAGTCGTTGCCGTGGGGCACCGCGAAACCACGACCGCCCGCCGCCGGCGACATGCTGCCGCCGGCGCCGTTGACGAAGAGGACCGGCACGACGCGATTGGCGACGGGAAACAGCGCGTCCTCAAGGGCCCGCTCGACGCCGCCGCAGATTTCGTTGGTGGCCCAGTTGCTGCCGTTGTCGGTGGGGTGCACGCCAAAGCCCGTGACGACGAACAGCGGCACACCGGCGTCGTCGTCGACGCGCAGCACGAGGGCGCGGTTGTCGTCGAACTCCGGGCTCTCGCCGCGACGATCCGAGGCCAGGGCATCGTCGACGTCGAAGGCCTCGACGATGGTCCAGCCGAGCCGCGCCGGCTGCTGGGTGTCGATGGCGGCACGAGCGGCAGTGACGCTGCTCTGCACGATGCGGTCGAAGACCTCCTGACGGAACGTGCCGATGCCAAACGGCCCGAGCACCGCCTCGCTCTCGCCGAGCAGTGGCAGGAAGCGCGCCGGCCCGGAGTGCGTGTGGGTGCCGGTGACGACGAGGGCGTCGCGCCAGTCCTCACCGGTTTCTGCCTCGAGGGCGGCGGCGATGGCCTCGGTCATGGCGCCGGTCGGAAAGATGATCGGCAGGCGGATGAGCAACAGCCGACCGTCGCCGGCGTCGAGAGACACCGCCCGCGCCTGCAGGCCCTCGAGGCGCCCCACGGCGGCGTCCATGCCGTCGGCCCAGGCGCCGTCGCCGGGCCCCGCGCGCGACGACAGACCGCCGAGCGACGTCGTCAGCGGCACATCGAGCAGCGCCTCGCCGACGCCGGCCAGCAGCCGCGCGTGCGTCGACGCCGGCGTCCCGGGCGGCTCGCGCACGAGGCCGGGCACACAGCGGCCGAAGTCGGTGCACAGCGAGCCAGGCAGACACTCGCTGTCGACCTCACAGGCCACCTGGCACTCGAACTCGAGGGTCTCCTCGCCGGCGCTCTGGCAGATGGCCGTGCGCCCGAGGCCGGGCTCGAGCGCGTTGAGGGCGTCGCGACAGAAGAACCAGTCATCGATGGCGAGACACGCCGGCGCCTCGACGCAGACGCCGGCGGCGCAGACCTCACCGTCACCGCACCCGTCGACGGTGGTGCACTCGGGCTCCGTCGCCTCCGGGGGCGGCTCGCAGGTGCAGCCATCGACGACGAAGAACGTGAAGAGGGTGAGGGCCAGCAGCGCGCGCATCCGGCCGTGATGGCGCAGCCGACCGGTCCTGCAAAGACCGGTCGCCCCGTGTCGTCAGCCCCGTGTCGTCAGCCCGGGCCCGTCAGCCCCGTGCCGTCAGCTTCGGGCGAGGCCGAGGACGCCGAGGAAGTGCTCGACGGCGGCGCGATCCTTCACCTCTTCGTCGAGCTCGCTGACGACGACGACGCGGGCCTTGCCGATCAGGCGCTCGAGGTGCGTGAGCCCACGGCGATCGCGCTGACGCACCGCCCTCAGCTGCCGCTGCCCCGCCGAAATCGCCTCGAAGGCCGCCTGGGCCTCCGCCGAGAGCCCCGCCTGGCCGAGGGCCTCCATGACCGCGCCGGCGTCGACCTCGACGTCGCCGTCGGCGAGCTGCCCCGCTGCGCTGCGGTGGAGGTGCACGCGGTTGGCGATGACGGCGCGCGGGTGGATGCCGAGGCGGTCGAGGGTCTGCAGGAAGGCCTCGGCCTCGGCGGTCCGCACCGGATCGGCCGCCGACACGATGAGAAACGACGTCGACTGCGCCCGCAGGATCTTGTCGGCGGCGACGGCGCGGTCGTGGATGGCGACGAAGAGCCCCTGAAAGGCCGTGGCGAAGTCGGTGAGTTCCTCGACGAAGCCCTCGCCGAGGGCCTTGCCGAGCACCTGCAGGGCGAGGTCGCCGGCGCGGTCGCGCAGCTTCTCGATGAAGCCCTTCTTCCGGTCTTCACCCTGGGCCACGAAGAAGCGCGTGATCTTCTCCGAGAAGAAGCCCGCCAGGCGGTTGGGGGCGTCGAGGAAGTCGAGGGCGTTCACCGTCGGCGGCGTGTCGAGGATGACGATGTCGTAGCCGCTCTCCTCGACGAGAGCGTGCAGGCGCTCGACCGCCATGTACTCGTGGGTGCCGCCGAGGTGGCGGGCGATGACCTGGTAGAGCCGATTCTGGAACAGGCGCTCGCGACGGGCCGCGTCGGGCACGAGGCGCTCGACGAACTCGTCGAGGGCGGCGCCGGCCTCGAGCATCATGGCGTCGACGCTGCCGGGGGCGCACAGGTCGGGCAGCAGCGGGCTCGGCGTGTTGCCCATCTTCTCGATGCCGAGGGCCTGCGCGAGCCGACGCGCCGGGTCGATGGTGAGGACCGCAGCCTTCTTGCCGGTGCGGGCCGCGGCGATGGCGAGGGCCGCCGCCGTCGTCGTCTTGCCGACGCCGCCGGAGCCGACGCACACGACGAGGCGGCTGTCGGCGAGGATCTTCTTCAGGTGGTCGGCGCCCGGCGATGGGGCCACGGCCGTGGGCGGGATGGTCACGCTCATGGGTTCCCTCCCGCCGCATCGAGCGGGGGCACGACGACGGGCCGCTGCAGGGCCTCGAGGAGACGGGGCGCGAGGCGCTCGTCGGAGTTGTCGGCGCGGGCCGGCAGGGTGACGACCGAGGCCTCGCCGTGCTGCGCCTTGAGGCCGTCGACGAGCCGCGCCTTCTCCCGGATGCAGCGCTCGGACTGGGCCATCAGGAAGCGCAGGTCGCGGGCAGCGAGCGCCGTCTTGTCCGACGACAGCAGCGCCTGCAGCGCCGCCGGCGACACCGACGTCGGCGGCGACACGAAGCCGTTGAGGATGACGGGGCCGACGGGCGCCTTGAAGGCGCGCAGCTGCTCGTGCAGCTCGAGCAGCTCGGTGACGGGGAGTTCCTCGGGGACGGCGACGGTGACGAAGGCCGTGCGCGTCGGGTCCTGCATCAGCTGCTCGATGTGCTGGGCGCGGTCCCACAGCACGCCCTTGCTCTTCTGCAGGACGCGCATGATGCCGGCGGGCGCCCGCAGCAACGAGATGGCGTGACCGGTGGCGTGGAGGTCGACGATGACGGGGCCGTCGGCGCCGTACTGCTCGGCAACCAGCGCGATCCGCCCGATGAGGGCCATCTCGGCCACCGAGGGTGCCGCGCGCAGGAACGTGCGGGCGACGCGGTTCTCGAAGAGGAGGTCGGCGACGGTCTTGCTCGGCAGCGTCGACGCCGCGTAGTCGCGGATGGCCTCTTCGCTGCGCTGGTTGATGCCGAGGATGCCCGGCGCCACCTCGGAGATGTCGTCCTTCACGGGCTTGCCGTCGGGCAGCAGCGAGAGCCGCGCCGGGGCGTCGCACTCAAACAGCACGGGGCGCAGGCCCAGCGAGCGGGCCCGCAGCGCCAGCGCCGCCGACACGACGCTCTTGCCCACGCCACCCTTGCCGGTGACAAAGACCATCTGCCGCGACGTCAGGACCTCGTCGAGGCTCGCGCGGGCCTTGCGCTCCGCGAGGGCCGCGGCGCGGGCATCGGGTGCACTGCCCTGGCTCAATGGACGCTCACTTCCGAGATGCAGGTGAGGTCGCCCTTGCCCTGCTTGATGGCCTTGTCGAGGGTGATCTTCACCCGCTTCGCCTCACGCTTGCCGTCGAAGAAGATGAGGGTCGTCTTCGCCCACGGCCGGTTCGGCAGCTTCACGATCTGGTCGGAGAACGCGATGACCGGGCGCTCGAACGTCGTCGTGTCCCGACGGTTCACGAGGGCCTCGCTGCCGGCGTCGAGCTGGACCTTGAAGCTCTCGGGCACGTTGTGGCCGCTGAAGGTCTGCTTCGTGTCGACGCAGCCGGCGACGACGCGCACCATGTGGATGGGGGCCTCCTCCTCGAGTTCAAGCTCGATCCACTCACCCTTGCCGTTGCCGGCGGCGTCCTCGATCCACGCCGTGGCGAGGTTCTTGTCGGCGGCGTGGCGCATGTACGGCGTGCGGTCGATCTCGATCTCGGGCTCCGGCTCTGGCTTCTCGGCCTTCGCCTTCGGCGTCTTCGGCGTCGCGGGCTTTGGCGTCTTCGGCTTCGGCGTCGGCTTCTTCGGCGCCGGCTGCTCGAGGTCCTCGAGGCCGAAGTCGAACTCGCCGCCAGCGGCACCCTCGGAGCCGGCCTTCTTCATGAGGGCATCCGAGAGGGCCTGCTGCTTGAGCTCCTTGAGCTCGTCGGGGGGGATCCACGCCGACGACGCCGTGACCTTCGTGATCTCGAGGGCCGGCAGGAAGTTGTTGAGTTCCTCGCCGCGCTCGGCCCAGGCAAAGAGGCCGTCGTCCCAGCGCCACACCTGCTCGCGCACGCCGGTGAGCAGCTTCACGGTGCCGTCCTTGCCTTCGATCTCGATGATCTGCGGCTTCTTGCGGACGTAGATCTCGTGGATGCCGTCCTCCTCGTTGTCGAGGAAGAACCAGCCCCCGCGCGCATCGCCGTACTGCACGATGGAGGCGTCGGTCTCCCAGGCGGGGCGGTCGGCCGCGTTCTTGCTGCGCCGGATGACGTTGGTGAAGAGCTCCTTCACGACGCCGTCCTTCATGCCGTAGATGCGGATGCGTTTGACCTTCTCGTCGGGGTTGTCGTCGTAGACCTCGAGGACCACCTGCTGCGACGACGCCGGCGGGATGAGGGCCTTGCCGCCGAAGCTCGCGATGTCCTTGCCCTTGGCGTACGGCAGGACCTGCGTGACGACGGCGCCAGCCTCCTCCTCGCCGACGAGCACGAGGCGCAGGCCCTCCTTGTCCTTGCCGACGCAGAAGAGTTCCTTGCGTCCGTCGCCGTCGATGTCGATGTCGGCGTGCTTCACCAGCTCGAGGCCCTTCTGCTTCAGGGCCTCGGCCGTCGTGCGGCGGGCGCTCCTGGCCTGGGCCGAGGCCGCCGTGGATGCGGTGGCGAGGGCGCAGCACAAGAGGACGAGGGGGCTTCTCACGCGCATGATGTGGTCTTTATCACCCCCGGCGCGTCCATCGTCCAGCCGAGGTGCGGCGATGTGGGAGAGCCGCCGCCCGCCCGTCAGGCGCCGCGCACCAGCGCCGACAGGGAGCTCGAGGTCGGCGCGACCCGCACCGGCCGGGCGAGGGCCTCGCACTGCATGAGCCGCCCGAGCAGGGCCACACCGCTCGGCGTCCGGGAGAGGGCCTCGAGCCCCGCCACCAGGGGCTCGACGCGGGCGGCGTCGGCGCCGGGCCCGATGGCGACGCCGTCGGTGGAGGTCTCGTCGGTGAAGGCGAAGACCTGCAAGCGATCCCGCAGCCCGGCGTCGACGGTGTCGAGGGTGCAATGGGGCACCGGCCCCTCGACACTGCAGTAGATGGCGGTGATGTCCGCCGAGCCGTCGGCGACGGCCTGCAGCGATGCCACGTAGCTGTGGGTGAACACCACCCGCGCAAAGCCCGTGAGGCTGTCGACGTGGTGTTTCTTGAGCCAGGCCCGGGCGAGCAGGTGGCCCGCCGCCGAGTCCTCATCGATCCAGGCCGCCGTCATCGTCGACGCCCGGGCCGGATCGAACGTCGTCGCCTTGCGACACACCAGCCCCGAACGATAGCGCGTCGTGCCGTGGCGCACCGCCCGCAGCACGATCCGGCCACCGGTCATCTCGACGCGGGCGCCGACGATGGGCGGCACCCAGGCGGCGTCGCAGCGGCCGGCGACGATGTCGTCGCCGAGGGTGGCGTAGTCGGGCGCGACATCGACGACGAGGCCGGGGACCGCCGCAGCGAGGCCCGCCGCCAGCTCGGGAGCGTGACGACGGGCGATGGCGACGCCGGGGCTGGGAGGCAGGAGGAAGCGCATCCCTTCACGGTAGGCCAGACCCGGACGCGACGCCCGAATTCCTCTGCGTTCGTCGTCGACCCACTGGACGGTGCCAGCACACACACCGCCAGAACGCGCGCGGCGCGCCATCAGGCGCGCCGCGAACGACCGTCGCCAGTCGACGACACTCAGGTGCGCGGGCCGTCCCACACGAGCATGCCGCCCGCCATCGACACCACGTGGTGGAAGCCGAGGCTCTCCAGCTCGAGGGCGGCGCGGCCGGAGCGACCGCCGGAGCGGCAGACGACGACGTAGTTCGCCTTCTTGTCCCAGCCGCGGGCGGCCTGGGCCACCGTCGCCAGCGGCACGTGCTCGCTGCCGGGGATGGAGCGCAGCTCGCCCACGCGCTCGTCGGCCTCGCGGACGTCGATGAGACGGTAGTCACCGCGCTTCATCGTCTCCTTCACCCACGCCGCCGTGACCTCGGGGACACCGGTCGCGCTGCGCTTCATGGGCGCCCAGACGACGTCGCGGGCATCCTGCAGCACGCGGCCCTCGGGCAGACCGCACTTGAGGTTCGCGGGCACGGCCTCGTCGATCTTCTTCGGGTAGGCGAGCTTGAGGTTCGCCATGATCTCGACGAACTGCTCCTCGGTCTTTTCGCCGCCGAGGCGCGGGTTGAGTGCCTTCTCCTCGCCGACGGTCGACATCGTGCGGCCCTTGTAGTCGTGGCCGGGGTAGATCTTCGTGTCGTCGTCGAGCGTGAAGATCTTGTCGTGCACCGAGCGGTACAGCTTGCTCGCGTCGCCCTGCTGGAAATCGGTGCGGCCGCAGCCGCGGATGAGCAGCGTGTCGCCGGTGAAAGCCATCTTCGTCTCGGGCTCGACGTAGGTGATGCAGCCGTTGGTGTGGCCCGGGGTCTGACGGACCTCGAGCTGGTGCTTGCCGAAACGGATGGTGTCGCCGTCGGCAGCGAGCACGTCGGCACAGGCGGCGCCGCCGTCCTTGCTCACGACCGTCTTCGCACCGAAGCGCTCGCGCAGCAGGCCGGCGCTCGTGACGTGGTCGGCGTGGACGTGGGTCTCGAGCACGTGCGTGAGCTTCAGGCCGAGGTCGTCAAGCATCTGCACGTCGCGGTCGATGGTCTCGCGGACGGGGTCGATGAGGACGGCCTCCTTCGTCTGCTCGTCGGCGAGCAGGTAGGTGTAGGTCGAGGTCTCGGGCTCAAACATCTGGCGGAACAACATGGCGTCCTCCTTCGTGGGTGTCGCCAGGGCTTTTGCGCGACGCGTGCCAGATTGTGGGCCGCATCGGAACGCGATGGAAGCGGGTCCCGTCTGATTTATGAATCAACTTTGTTTCTTGATTCTCTGTTATTTCAGAAATAGACCATGTACCTGCCGCGGCGCGCCCGAGGGAAGCACCGCGCACACAAAGACCGGTGGGCTGACGGCTCCTCCGTCACCCCACCGGTCCTGTCTCTTCGGGCGCGGAGCGCCTGGCCTACTTCGCGGCGAGAGCCGGGAAGCGGCCGGAGAGGCCGCCGTAGCCGCCGGCGTCGACGACGTTGGTGAACCCCGCCTTCTCAAGGATGCCGCGGGCGCGGGACGAGCGGGCGCCGCTCCTGCAGTACACGACCACGGGCTTCGTCTTGTCGCCACCGACGAGGGCGGCGACGTCGGCGACGCGGGCCTCGATCTCCTGCACCGGGATGTTGTGGTCACCCTGGAGGTGGCCGTCGGCGGCGTGCTCCTCCGGCGTCCGCACGTCGATGACGGCGGCCGTCTTCAACAGGTCCTCGGTGAGGGCGGGCTCCGCGGCGGCCCCGGCCGACGCCTGGGTGCTGCAGGCGCCGGTGCCGACGACAAGGGCGCTGGTGGCGAGGGCGAGGGCGAGGGCGAGGAGCGTGGACTTCATGGTGGACCTCGGGTCGGGGAATGCTTCGGCCAATATGCGCACCGGCGCATGGGGGACGAGGTGGCGTGTTCAACCGCAGGTGCCGGCGTCATCGATCGGCGGGCGGGCGCTGGTGGCGACACCGACGGCGATGGCGCCAACCACGAGCATGAGCGCGAGTGCGAGTCGTCTCATTGGTCCTCCTTCAGCCGCACTGCTCGGCTTCGGCCTGCACGACGACCTCGGACGGATGCTCCTCGAGGTGACGGCCGGCGGGCTCGATGAGGACGGGGATCTTCGACTGCCGCAGCACGCTCTCGGCGACGGAGCCGAAGACGGCGCGAGCGATGCCGGTGCGGGCGTGGCTGCCCATGATCACCATCTGCGGGTCGCGCTGGCGCGTCACGGCGAGGATCTGGTCGACGGGGGCGCCGTTTCTCGCGATGACCTCGCCAAGCACGTGGTTCTTCTGCGCGAGGACTGCGAAGCCGCGCAGCAGGGCCGCCGTCTCTTCGTCGAGCAGGCCGCCGATCTCGAAGGTGCGGTCGCCGACAACGAGGCGGGAGACGCCGTGGTCGAGGTGGGGCACCACCGTCATGAGGTCGAGCTTCGTGTGGGGCGAGAGCTTCGCGAGCCAGAGGGCGCGATCGACGACCTTGTCGGCACAGCCATGGACGTCGAGGGGGACGAGGAAGCGCATGGTGGACTCCGTGGGAAATGGGGTCAGGCCTTGTTGGTCAATCGGAAGATGCCCATGCCAAGAGCCAGGCCGCCGACGAAAAGGAGCAGGGGGCTCGCCAACGACGCGGCACCGACGAGGCCCGGGCCCGGACAGACGCCGCCGAGGCCCCAACCGATGCCGAAGAGCGCCGCGCCGCCGATGAGCTTCGGGTCGAGGTCCTTGCGGGTCGGCAGGTGGAACTTCGTGTCGATGAGGGGCGTGCCCCGCTTGAGGATCACGCGCATGAGCACGGCGTGCACGCCGATGGCGCCCACCATGACGAGGCCGAGGCTTGGATCCCACGCGCCCGAGAAGGGATTGAGGAAGCCGATGACCTTGTCGGGCAGGGTCATGCCCGAGAGCACGAGACCGACGCCGAAGAGCAGACCGGTGATGAGGGCGCCGCCGACGAAGGCGCGGTCGGCGGTGGAAGCAGTGGCGCTCACAGGGAACCTCCGAAGGCGAAGTGGATGATCGTGACGGTGAGGATGCCGGTCGTCATGAACGTCGCCGTGGCGACGAGGGACCGGACCGAGAGGCGCGAGATGCCGCACACGCCGTGGCCGCTCGTGCAGCCGTTGCCGAGGCGGGTGCCGTAGCCGACGATGGCGCCGGCGGCGAGCATGGCCAGCGGGCTGCGCGTCGATGACGCCGTCACCTGCTCGGGAAACATGACCGCCGCTGCGAGGCCGACGCCGAGGAGGCCGACGGTGAAGGCGAGGCGCCAGGCGAAGTCACCGGGCTTCGGCGAAAACAGACCGCCGACGATGCCGGAGATGCCGGCGACGCGGCCCGTGAGGAGCAGGAAGAACGAGACGGCGAGTCCGATGATCGCGCCGCCCGCGAGGGCCGAGAGGGGTGTGAAGGCAGTCCAGTTCATGTGCGCTCCGGTGGCGGGGTGCAGGGGGCGGGATGAGAAGGATGACGAGGAGGAATGGGTCAGAAGACGAGGTTGAGCTGGGCAGAGACGAGCGGCGAGAGGCCGGCGGCGATGACGGCGGCGTCGGGCGGGGCCTTCTCACCGACGTCTTGGCGACGGAGCTCACCGTTGACGAGCAGGCGGAAGTTCTTGCTGAGCTTCACCTGCGTGCCGACGGTGACACCGTGCAGGGTCCTTGATGCCGCAGGATCGTCGGGGTTGCGCACGAGGATGTCGTACGTGACGTCGACGGCGAACGGATCCAGATCGATGGCGCCGAGCTTCGCCACCTGCACGTCGAGGCTGCCACCCCAGGCGACGCCGTCTTTGAGGATCGTGGCCGGCTGCCCGGCGAAGGCGCCCTGGGCGAGCACCACGCCGTTGGCGAAGGCCGCCTCGCCGCGCACCTTGATGCCGGCGAAGCGCAGCTGGGCGCCAAGGCCATGGCGCACGCGGGCTGCAGTTTCGACGTCGCTGGCGCCGTCGACGACGGTCGTGACCAGGCGTTGACCGCGCTGCTGCCACAGCCACAGCGAGACCTCATCGCGGTCGGCCCGATGGCGCGTCGTCTCGTCGAAGATCCACGAGAGCTGCACGCGGCCGGTGACATCGGGGCCGGCGCCCGCCACATGCGTGAGCTGCGCCGTGACGTCCTCACCCCAGGTCGCAGCGTCGAAGGCATGGGCCGGTCGCCCCAACGAGGCCACCGCCGCATAGGTGAGTTCGAGGCGACCGCCGGCCGACTCGACGAGGGGCAGCGCGTCGAAGGCCTGCACACCGACATCGCGGAAGGCGAGGGCCGGGCCCGTGATCACACCGCCCTCGACGTCCTGATCGATGAGCAGCGCCGCGACATAGGGCGAGAAGCGCGTGAACGACGCCGCCGTCGGGTTGTTCTCGAGGGCCTCGTCGGCGGTGGGCATCTTGAACTGGCCAACGCGCAGGCGCAGGCCGGGCACCACGCTCCAGGTGGCGGTGGCGTCGACGAGGACGAGGCCGCGCTCGCGGGTGAGGCCGTTTTCGCCGGCCTCGACGGCGGCGAAGAACGACAGGGCGCGGTCGGTGCCGGGCACGCTGCCCCTCAGGCCCACACGCGCGCGCCGCACGCTGAGATCGAAGGGCTCGGTGAACTCGGCGGCGAGGTGCTGGCCATTGAACGGCTGCAGCGGCGGCGCCTGCAGGCCCGTCACCGGCTGCGTCCACGGCGTCGACTCCATGAGGAGCTGGGCGAAGCCCCACGGCGCGATGACGTCCTTGCGGCCCTCTTCGGTGCCGCCCAGCATGACCCAGTCGGCGGCGCGCGTCGGCGACGACGTCATCAGCAGGGCGAGGCCCAGGGCGAGGGTGGTGATGGTGCGCTGCATGGGTGGCCCCCTGGCGAGGTCGAAAAGGTCGAGATGGCTGCGATGAGGACGACGACGACGGCTCAGTAGCGGGCGTCTTCGGGCTTGCCGCCCTTTGGCCAGTCCGTCGCCTTCGCGAGGAAGTCCGGGCGCGGCTTGCGGGTGACGAAGGCGGCGACGTCCCAGGCCTCGTCGGTGCTGAGGGTGCCGCCCTGCCCGAGGGGCATGTGGTCGTGGATGAAGCCGGCGGCGGTGTGCAGGCGGGCCATGCCGGCGGCGATGTTGAACGAGCGATCGCCCCACAGCGGCGGGAACGCGACGACGTCACCGGCGACGACGCCCTGGCCCTCGGCGCCGTGACACTGGGCGCAGCGGGCGGCGTAGACCTTCTGCCCGGCGGCCTCGTCGGGGGCGCGCTCCACCTTGAGCAGATGGATGCCCTGGCCCTCGACCTTGCCCTTCGCCTCGGGCATCGCCGGCAGCGCGCTGCCGAGTGACGTCATGTAGGCGAGGATGTCGGCCATACGCGGGTCGTTCTCGGGCAGGGCCTTGCCGTTCATGCTGCGCTCGAAGCAGTCGTTCACGCGCTCCTCGAGGGTGTCCTCCTTGCCGCTGCGGGCGCGGTACTGCGGGAAGCGCTCGACGATGCCGACCCACGGCGCCGCCCCCTTCACCGTACCCGGCCCGTGGCCGAGGGCGGCGAGGTGGCAGCTCTTGCAGTTCATGTCGTTGCCGACGTGCTCGGGCATCAGCTTGCGAGTGTTCTCGACGATGGCGCGCCCACGCTGGATCTGCGCCGCGTCCTGACCGGGGGTCACCGTGTCAGGCGCGGCCAGGACAAAAGGGCGGGCACCCGCCGTCGACGTCGCAGCCATCGTCGTCACCGTCGTCACGGTGGCGGTGTCGATCGTCGTGGCCGCGAGCGCCGCCGTGGTGGTGGTGGTCGTCGTCGGGGCCAGTGCGCCGGTCTTTTCGTGCTGCGCAGCCGGCGTCTCCGTCGTGGCGGGCTTGTTGATGAAGGCCTGCAGCTGCTTGCCGAGGAGGAACACCGCCATCGTGAGGACGAAGATGGCGAAGCCCTTGCGGAGCTGTTCCTGGGCGACCTTCTTCGCCAGGGCCGCGCCGCCGAAGGAGCCGACGATGGCCGCGGCGGTGACGACGCCCGTCATGGTCCAGTTGACCTCGACGTGGCTGGCGTAGCCCGCGAAGCCGGCGAAGCTCTTGAGGGCGATGACGACGAGCGAGGAGCCGACCGCCTTCTGCATCGGCAGGCCACCCAGCAGCGCGAGGGCGGGCACCACGAGGAAGCCGCCGCCGGCGCCGACGAGGCCGGTGACGAGGCCGACGACGAGGCCCTCGATGAGGATGGTGGGCAGCGGCAGCGGCCCCTGCTTCACCTCGGTGTTCGGCGACGGCTTGCGGCCCTTCCACATGAAGAAGGCGGTCGCGAACATGATGACGGCGAAGAGCACCAGCAGCAGCGACGACGGCAGGAACTTCGCGACCTTGCCGCCGAGGAACGCGCCCGCCATGCCGGCGCCGGCAAAGATGAGGGCGGTGCGCCAGACGACGTTGCCGGCGCGGGCGTGGGCGATGACGGCGACCGCCGATGTCGCGCCCACGACGAGGAGCGAGGAGGCGATGGCGCTCTTCTCCTCGATGCCGAGGGCGTAGATCATGATGGGGACGGTGAGGATCGAGCCGCCGCCGCCCAGAAGGCCGAGGCTGACGCCAATCAACAAGGACAACGCGACGGCAAGCAGGATGGTGGCCATGGGGGACCTCGCGGGCGATGGGTGTTCGCCACCCATTCAGCAGGCCCTGTGCCAATCCACCTCCTGAAACGCGTCTCATCCCAACGCCACCGGATCGCCACCATGTTGCATCTCCGAGACAATGGCGCTACGCTTTCATTCATGAAACTGGATATTCCTGAAACAACGGCGCCGCCGGCGGACCTCGACGTGGCGACGCTGTGGGCCGCCGTGGAGGCCGCCTTCCCCGACGCTGGCGTCTTCGTCGTCGACGGCGACCAGACGGTGCGGGCCTTCTCGCGGGGCGCCGAGCGGCTGCTCGGCTATCGGGCTGCGGAGGTCGTCGGCGAGCACTGCCGCAAGTCGAACCGCTGCCAGACCTGCATGATCGGCTGCGGCCTGCGCGACCGCCGCAGCATCGACGACGTCCCCCTCGTCATCCATCGCGAAGACGGCACCAGCGTCGCCGTGCGCAAGACCGCGCGGGCCTTCCCGTCGCCCGACGGCCGCTTCGTCGGCGGCGTCGAGATCCTCATCCCCGACGACCGCGCCGACGACGGCGCGGGCGCCACCACCGCAGCCACCCCTGCCGCGCCGGCCAGCTCGCGCCTGCCCATCCTCGACGACGTGGTGGATGCCCCCATCCAGCGGGCCGGCATCCTCACGCGCGACCCGGCGATGCGGCGGCTGCTGCAGATGGTCGAAAACGTCTCCCTCTCCGACGTCAGCGTGCTCTTGCGGGGCGAGAGCGGCACCGGCAAGGAGCTCTTTGCCCGCCTCGTCCACGACTCGAGCCATCGCGCCTCGGGCCCGTTCCTCGCCGTCAACTGCGCCGCCGTCGCGCCGACGCTGCTCGAAAGCGAGCTGTTCGGGCACGAGAAGGGCGCGTTCACCGGCGCCATCGCCACGCACCACGGCTACTTCGAGCGCGCCGACGGCGGCACCCTCTTTCTCGACGAGGTCGCCGAGCTGCCGCTCGACGTGCAGGCCAGGCTGCTGCGCGTGCTTGAGACCCGCACCTTCTTCCGCGTTGGCGGCAAGAAGCCCATCACCGTCGACGTGCGGGTGGTGTCGGCCACGCACCGCTCGCTGCGCCAGGAGGTCGCCGCCGGCCGCTTCCGCGAGGACCTCCTCTATCGCCTGCGGGTCGTGCCCATCTTCCTGCCGCCGCTGCGCGAGCGGAAGGGCGACATCCCGCTGCTCGTCGAGCACTTCATCGAGCGCCTCAACACGCAGTCGAAGCAGCGTCGAGGCCGCGTCGTCGAGCGCCTCGCCCCCGACGCGCTGCGGGCCCTGCTCGAGTGGCCGTTTCCCGGCAACGTCCGCGAGCTGAAGAACACCGTCGAGTACGCCTTCGCCGTCGGCACCGGCCCGGTGCTGCAGAAGAGCGACCTGCCCCAGGAGATCCTGCTCGGCACCCCGGCGCGGCTCATGCCACTTGCCCCCGCCCTCGACCTCGAGCTGCCGGCGCCGTCATCGACGACGACGACGACAGCGACCTCGACGCCGCCACCGACGACGCGGCGTGGCCGTCCGCCGCGGCCCCTCGATGCCCGAGAGCGGGAGCGGATCGCCGAGGCCCTGCGCCAGAGCCACGGCGACGTCGGCGCCGCCGCCGCGATGCTGGGGATGAGCCGCGCGACCTTCTGGCGTCGACGTCAGGCCTGGGGCCTGTAGCCGTTCACCACTCGAGGAACGACGCGTCGCCGTAGCTGTAGAAGCGATAGCCGGCGCGGATGGCCTCGGCGTACGCGTCGAGGATGCGGCGATGCCCGACGAGGGTGCCCACCAGCACGAGCAGCGTCGACTCCGGCAGGTGGAAGTTCGTGATGAGGGCGTCGAAGCCGCTGACGACGTGGCCCGGCTTGATGAACAGCCGCGTGAGACCACGGCCGGCGACGAATGGCGCCTCCTTCGCGAGCCCCTGCCGCGCCGACTCCAACGTCCGCGCCGACGTCGTGCCGACGGCGACAATGCGCTTCTTCGCCGCCCGCGCCTCGTTGAGCACGCGCGCCGTCTCCTCGGGCAGCCACCAGGCCTCGGGGTGCATGACGTGCTCGCTCAGCCGCTCGGCGCGCACCGGCAGGAAGGTCCCCGGACCCACATGCAGCGTCACCGGCACGCGCTTCACGCCCTTGTCGGCGAGACGCTGCAGCATGGCCTCGTCGAAGTGCAGGCCCGCCGTCGGCGCCGCCACCGAGCCCTCCTTCGCCGTGTCGCGAAAGACCGTCTGGTAGCGGTTGGCGTCGGTGGCCTCGGCGGCCCGCTGCAGGTAGGGCGGCAGCGGCATCGCCCCGTGGGCCCGCGCATAGGCGAGGGCGTCGCCGTCGAAGCGGACGACGAAGGCGCCGGGCTCGTCGTCGAGGGGACCCTGGACGGTGGCGAACAGGGCGTCGGTCTGGTGCTGTCCAGCGGGAAACACGAGGCGGCCGCCGGGCTTCGGCTTCTTCGAGGCGTTGAGCAGCACGACCCAGTCGCCGTCGTCGCGACGCCGGACAAGCAGCACCTCGACGGCGCCGCCGGACTGCGCCTTGTGCCCGAACAGACGGGCCGGGATGACGCTCGTGTCGTTGACGACGAGGACGTCGCCGGGCTGCAGCAGCTGCTCGAGGTCGGCGAAGGCGCGGTGGTGCAGGCCGCCGCCCTTGTCGAGGTGCAGCAGCCGCGAGGCCGTGCGCTCGGCGAGGGGGTGCCGGGCAATGCGGTCCTCGGGCAGCTCAAACGACCACGACGACAGCAGGTCGAGGTCGGGGGGCGCGGCGCTCACGCGGTGCCCTCGTCGGCGTCGTAGAGGCTGTCGATGACGGCGGCGTAGCGCTTCTGGACCTCCTTGCGCTTCACCTTGAACGACGCGGTGAGCAGCCCGTTGTCGACGGTGAAGGGCTCGTCGATCACGGCGAAGCGCTTGATGGTCTCAAACGAGGCGAGGCCCTTGTTGATGACCTCGAACTGCGCCTGCAGCTCGGCCCGCAGCGCCGCCCCCTGCCGATCCGGCGCCTGCCCGGTGCGCTTCGCCCACGCCGCCAGGGCGTCGTCGTCGACGACGACGAGGCAGACGCAGTACTTGCGGCCATCGCCGAGGACGACGGCCTCGGTGATGGGGGGCCGCCCCTTCAGCATGCCCTCGACCTTCTGGGGCGCGACGAACTTGCCGCCCGAGGTCTTCAGCAGGTCCTTCTTGCGGTCCGTCAGCCGCAGGAAGCCATCCGCGTCGAGCTCGCCGATGTCGCCGGTGTGGAACCAGCCGCCATGTTCCGGGGCGTCGAAGGCCTCGGCGTTGGCGTCGTCGCGGCGATGATAGCCGCGGGTGATGTTGGGACCACGCACACAGATCTCGCCGTCGTCGGCGAAGCGCAGCTCGACCCCGGGCAGCAGCGGGCCGACGGTGCCGACGCGCCACTTGTCCGGGCGGTTCGCCGAGATGCCCGGACACGTCTCGGTGAGGCCGTAGGCCTCGATGAGCATGAGGTTCATGCCGAGGAAGAACTTCAGCACCGTCGGCGACAGCGCCGCCGAACCCGAGAGCATCACCTCGATGCGGTCGAGGCCGAGGCGCGCCCGCAGCTTCTTCCAGACGAGCTGCTCGGCGAGCGCGGCCTGGGCGGCGAGCAGGGGCGGCAGGGCCTGCCCCGACTGGCGGAAGGCGATGCCGCGCTCGGCGACGTCGCGGGCCCAGGCGAAGATCTTCTGCCGCACCGGCGGCTGCTCATGCACGGTGGCGAGGAGGCGGGCGTAGATCTTCTCGTAGACGCGCGGCGCCGCCGGCACGAAGCCCGGCCGCGTCGCCTGCAGGTCGGGCAGCAGCGCGTCCGGCGACGACAGCACGATCACCGTCGAGAAGTACACGCCGCCAAAGCCCACCATGCGGCCAAAGGCGTGGGCGAGGGGCAGGAAGAGGAACGCCCCCGTCTGCTGCGTCCCCGTCGTGAAGATCTGCATCGTGTGGGCGATGTCGAGCATCGCCAGCCAGTTGCCGTGGGTCTGCAAGACCCCCTTGGGCGCCCCCGTCGTCCCCGACGTGTAGGTGATGGTGGCGAGGTCGTCCCGCGTGAGCGCCTTCGTGCGCGCCTGCCGCTCGGGGTGGACGCCGCCGTGGCCGGCGATGACCTCACGCCCCCGGGCCTCGAGCTCGGCGAGCGACTCCCAGTCGGCGCCCGGCGTGAGGCCCGTCGGATCGATGACCACGATGTGCCGCAGCCGCAGCGCGCTCTTGTCGTAGCGCTTCTCGAGAAAGGTGAAGCCGTCGGCGATGGCCTTCACCTTGTCGTAATGGGCCTTGTGCTCGACGACGACGACTTCGACGGCGGCGTCCTGGCAGATGTAGCCGACCTCGGGGGCGAGCACCGAAGCGTAGATGGGCACGGTGACGGCGCCGACGCCGAGGGCGGCGAAGTCGCAGGCGAGCCACTCGGCGCGGGTCGAGGCGAAGAGGGCGACGGCGCCACCAGGCGCGAGGCCCCCCGGGATCGTGAGCAGGCCGGCGGCGATGGCCTCGACGCGCTCGGCGAAGGCCGCGAAGGTGACGTCGACGAAGCCGCTGCCGCGACGATGGCGCAGGGCCGCCCGGCGGGGGGAGCGCGCGCAGCGCTCGAAGAACATCGCAGCGAGGGACGGGTCGCCGCCCACGGGCGCGGCGACGGGAAGGGCGGTGCTCATGGGCCCGCAGTACCACGCCGCCGTGACGGACGACACGGCGCCGACCCCCCACCCGGACACGGTCCCTTGTGTCCCGGCAGACACGTTCGTCGTCGACGTCCACGCCGGCGCCGCGTCCGGCCGTGACCGCGCCGCTGGCATTGTCCGTGAAATGTCCCCGACGACGCCGACGCCCCCACCCCGTCGGCCCGCCCGGAGGTCCCATGCGTCGCCTGCTCGCCCCCGCCACCACCCTCGCCCTCGCCGTCGCCGTCATCACCATCAGTGTCGCTGTCGCCGCCTGCGAGCGTCCCGGCCCGCGCATCGACGTCACCACCCCGGCCCCCGCCATCGCCGACGCCGGCGTCGTGCAGGTGATCGAGACGGCCGACGCCACCATCACGGTCGCATCGGTGACGGCGGAGCCGACCGCGCCGCCGGTGCCGACGCTGCTCGAGCGTGAGGCCCTCCTCATCGACGACGGCGACACCGCCGACCACAGGAAGCTCGGCGACAAATACCTGCGCGATGGCCGCTCCCTCGATGCCATCGGCGCCTATCGCAAGACGCTCGCCGTCGACGCCAGCGCCGACGTCTGGGCCAGCCTCGGCGACGCCTACCTCCGCGTCGGCGACGTCGCCCGCGGCCTCGACTGTCTGCAGGAGGCCATCACCGTCGACGTCGACCACCTGCCCGCCCGTCGCCTGCTCACCCGCCACCACCTCTCGCAGCACGCCGGCGAGCTGGCCCGGCAGCAGGCGGAGGAGTGGGTCCGCCTCGAGCCGACGTCGCCGCAGGCCCGCCAGGCCCTCGGCCGCGCGTTCACGCAGCTCGGCATGTGGAAGGAGGCCATCGCCGAGTTCACGCTCGTCGTCGCCGAGCAGCCCGACAACGCCTACGCCCACAACAACCTCGGCTACGCGGCGCTGCAGATCGGCGACCACGCCCTCGCCGTCGCCCACCTCGAGCAGATCCTGGCGATGCGCCCGCAGGAGGGCTTCATGCTCAACAACCTGGGCGTCGCCTACGAGCGCAGCGGCCGCCACGCCGAGGCCCACGCGGCGTTCGCGCGCGCCGCCGAGCTCTCGCCCCGCTACGCCCAGGCGGCGCTGAACCGTGACCGCCTGCAGCGCGGGCTCGACCAGGCCCAGCGCCTCGTCAGCGCCGAGACCCTCCTCAAGCTGCGCGACGGCGAGGCCAACGCCTTCGTGCCCCTCGGCGGCGAGGGCCGCGTCGACCTGCCGGCCATGCCCTCCGTCGACGGCGAGTAGGCCTCGACGTGCGGTCCATCCCCGGGAGCCCCTCTCCACGCAGCTGGAGAGGGGCGCGCGGCAGCGGGGGTGAGGTCGGATTGACGTCGAGAGACCTCACCCCCCGACCCCCTCTCCAGCTGCGTGGAAGAGCGGGTGGAGTTCAGCGGCGGGGCGGCGGACCCTTCGCCGGCGACGACGACGCGGGCTTCGGCGGCGCCGCCTTCGCGCGGGCGATGAGCTCCTTGAGCGCCGACGACGTCGTGCGGGCGAGGCGCCAGGCGCGCTTGCCCAGCGCCGTCTTCTGCTGCGGGTCCGCCTTCGTCGCCGCCAGCAGGTCATCGAGGGCGGCGTCGAGGACGCCCTGCTTGAGGTACAGCTCGGCGCGGTTCACGCGGGCCGAGAGGTTCGCGGGCTCGAGCGCAATGGCGCGGGTGTAGCTCTCGGCCGCCGACTTCTCGTCGCCAAGCCGGCCCTGCATGGCCCCGAGCAGCGCATGAAACGCGGCCGTCTTCGGGTTGAGCTCGACGAGCATCTGCATGATGGCGAGGCCGCGCTCGCGCTGGCCGAACTCGAAGAAGCGATAGGCGCCCTGGGCGAGGCCGAAGGCCTCCTGCCGGGTCATGCCCATGGCCTCGGCGAAGGTCTTCTTGCCGAGCGCGATCTCGACGAGCTGGGCCTCGGTGATGGGCGTCGTCGCCACCGTGGGCGTCTTTGGGAGCACGGCCGGCGGCGTGAACGGTCGCGAGGGGAGCGGCTTCGCGCCGAGGGCGGGCTTCGCGGCAGCCGCGGTCGAGGGCGGCGTCGCAGGCTTCGGCGAAGACGCGGCCGGCGCCGTCTGTGGCGCCGGGGTCGCGGGCGGGCGGGGATGCTTCACGCGTCAGGCTCGCAGGTTGTTGATGGCGGTCTTGGCCGTCTCGTGGTTCTGGTTGAGCGTGTTGGTGAGCGCCTGCATGCCCTGGCTGATGCGCTGCATCTGCAGCTTGAGCTTCTCGAAGGCGAGCTCGCGGCTGCCCTCGTCGCCGCCCTGGATGCCGGCGATGTCGACCTCGGAGATCATCTTGTTGATGGACTCGAAGGCGCTGTTGAGGCCGTCCTTCTTGCCGACGGTGAAGAAGCCACCCATGCGCTGCTGACCGGCCGCGGCGGCGGCGTCGAGGGCGGCGGGCGACATCTGCGACGTCATGCCGGCCGTCGTCGTCATCGGCGAGGGCGCGAAGCCGGTCTCGGCCTGCAGGTGGCCGAGCACCTGGGCGGGCTCCTCGAGGGCGTGGGGCTCGGCGTTGCCGACGCCCATCGCCTGGAAGGCCTCGACGGTGGACTGCTTCGGGCCGGTCGTCTGCACGACGAGCTGCTGCTCGAGCGCCGAGAGGCCCTTCACCTTGCCGGCGGCGACCATCTCCTGGGCGCGCTTCTGCAGCTCCACCTCGGACATGCCGGTCATGGTCGAGAGGGTCTGGACGGAGGAATTGATGGTGCTCATCGCGGCTCCCTTGGGGTGAACATCGGGGTTTTCGGCAGCCGGCGGCAAACGTCCTGCGTGCGCGCGCCGGGCCGGCCGGTGTGGAGCGTTTTCCTCCACCGTTTGACCGATGTGGGGTCTGCTCCCCCCAGCCGGATCGTGGAGCCGACCCCACAGCGCCGGGATGCGACGGCGTCCGGATGCGGCCGCGCCGGCGTGCGATCTGGCCCGCTTCTTTCATGTGGGTCGGTGTCGTTGGAGGTGAGCCCCGTGACCGTGCGCCCTGAGACCCTCGCCAGATCCGGCGCCCTCGCCCTCGCCCTCGCCCTGCCCGGTGCCAGCGGCGGCTGCGTCGCCGAGATGACGGCCCCCGATCCCGGGCCGACGGCGCCGCTGCAGCCCGACACGCCTCGCGGCGAGGGGGACCCCGCTGCCTGCGACCCCGGCAGCAAGACCCTGCACCGGCTGAACCGCGCCGAGTACGACCGCACCGTGAAGGACCTGCTCGGCGTGACGTCGACGCCGGCGCCCACGACCTTCCCCGCCGACGACACCGCCCGCGGCTTCGACAACAACGCCGACGTGCTGTCGACGTCACCGCTGCTCACCGAGAAGCTCGCCGACGCCGCCTTCGAGATCGCCCGCGGTCTCTTTGCCCGCGAGCGCACCGCCACGACGCAGACGATCCAGGCCGAGACCCTCACGAGCGACGTCGGCGGCAGCAGCGGCGACGCCTGGAACCTGTGGTCCACCGGTGAGCTCACGGCCTCGTTCTCGATCGCCGTCGCCGGCCGCTACCGCGTCGTCGTGCGCGCCGAGGAGCAGGCCGCCGGCGACGAGCCCGCCCGCATGCGCGTGAGCGTCGACGGCGCCGTCGTCGGCACCGTCGATGTCACCGGCCTCGACGACCACGCCTTCGAGCTCACCCTCGCCGCCGGCGAGCACAGCGTCACCGCCGCCTTCGAGAACGACTTCTACGACCCCGACGCCGGCGCCGACCGCAACCTGCTCATCGACGCCTTCTCGACCCACGGACCGCTCGACGCTGGCAGCGCCGGCCCCGGCCAGGCCCTCGTGCCGTGCGACGTCGACATCGTCGGCGCCAGCGCCTGCGCCGACGCCACGCTGCGGCCGCTGCTCAAGCGCGCCTTCCGCCGCCCCGTGACCGACGAGGAGGTCGCCGGCTACGTCGCCCTCGTCGACGGCGTCGTCGAAGACGGCGACAGCTTCGAGGACGGCGTCGCCCTCGCCATCGAGGCCGTGCTCATGAGCCCGAGCTTCCTCTTTCGCGTGGAGCTCGACGCCACGGCCGGCGACGTCCACCGCGTGACGGATCATGAGCTTGCGGCGCGCCTGTCCTACTTCCTGTGGGGCTCGATGCCCGACGCCGCGCTCACGGCGAAGGCCGACGACGGCACCCTCGCCCGCCGCGATGTGCTCGCCGCCGAGGTCGCCCGCCTGCTGGCCTCGCCGAAGGCGAAGGACGGCATCGCTGATGTCCTCGCGAGCCAGTGGCTCGACAGCCGCGGCCTCGACCACGCCTCCCCCGATCCAACGCTGTATCCCCTCGCCGACGACGTCCGCGCCGCCATGAAGCGCGAGACGAACCTCGTGGTGCAGGCCCTGCTCGAGGCCGAGCGCCCGGCGAAGGACATCCTCGACGTGGACTTCACCTTCGTGAACGCGCCCCTCGCTCAGCACTACGGCCTGCCCTTCCCCGAGGGCGAGGCGCTCGCGGCCGCAGACGTCGACGGCGACGGCTTCGTGCGCGTGTCCCTCGCGGGGACGAACCGCGCCGGCGTGCTCACCCACGGGGCGCTGCTCGCCGGCCACAGCTATCCGTTCCGCACGAGCCCGGTGAAGCGCGGCCGCTTCGTCATCGACGCGCTCCTGTGCATCCCGCCCGGCGACATCCCGCCCGACGTGCCGCCGCTCTCCGAGGAGGCCACCGGCTCGGTGCGCGAGCGCATGGAGCAGCACCGCGCTGATCCGTCGTGCGCCGCCTGCCACGCCATGATGGACCCCATCGGCTTCGGCCTCGAGACCTTCGACCCGGCCGGCCGGAGCCGCACCGAAGACGCCGACGGCTTCGTCATCGACGACGACGACGTCTTCTTCGGCACCGCCTTCGATGGCCCCGCCGGGCTCGCCGCCGCGCTCAAGTCGCAAGAGACCCTCGACTACTGCATGGCCGAGCGCATCGGCAGCCACGCCCTCGGCCGCGGCCTCGACGTCCTCGTGCCCGGCGACAGCTGCACGGTGCAGGACGTCATCGCCCGCAGCACCGGCAGGGGCGGCTCCTTCGCCGACCTGCTGCTCACGCTCGTCGAGAGCGACGCCTTCCAGATGCGCCGCGCCGCCCGCGCCGACGACACCGCCGCCACCGGAGACCAGTGACCATGTTGCTTCAGACCGGCACCCCCCGCTGGGCCCTCTCGCGCCGCGCCATGCTGCGGGGCCTCGGCACGCTCGTGGCCCTGCCCGTCCTCGACGCGATGGCGCCGTCCATCGCGCGCGCCCAGGCGCAGGCGCCGACGCGACGGTTCCTGTCGTTCTATGTGCCCAACGGCATGCATATGGCGGCGTTCACCCCGTCGACGGAGGGCGCCCTCGCCGCCGGAAACCTGCCGCGCATCCTCGAGCCGCTGGCCCCGCACCTGCCGCACGTCACCGTCGTCTCCGGCCTCGAGAACCGCGCCGCGTTCGCGGGCGAAGACGGCGCCGGCGACCACGCCCGCGGCACCGGCACGTTCCTCACCTGCACGCGGCTCCTGAAAAGCGACACGACGATCCGCAATGCGACGTCGGTGGACCAGGTCCTCGCCGGCCACCTGCGCGACCAGGGCTACAGCGGCCTCGCCTCCCTCGAGACCGGCATCGAGGGCGGCGGCTCGACGGGCAACTGCGACAGCGGCTACTCGTGCGCCTACTCGGTGAACATCGCCTGGGCCGGCGTGTCGCAGCCGCTGCCGAAGGAGACGAACCCCCGCGCCGTCTTCGATCGACTCTTCGCCGGCCTCGATCCCGCCGAAGCGTCGGTGGAAGCGCAGAAGCGTCGTCGTCGCAAGCTGAGCGTCCTCGACGCCGTCCGCGCCGACGCCACCCGCCTCGAGCAGAAGCTCGGCGCCCGCGACCGGCAGAAGCTCGACGAGTACATGACCGGCGTGCGCGAGCTCGAGCGCCGCACCGGGGACGAGGCCGTCGTCGCCTGCACCGTGCCCGGTCGCCCGACGGGGACGGGGGCGAACCCCACCGAGCACGTGCGCACGATGCTCGACGTCATCGCCGCCGGCTACGCCTGCGACCGCGTGCGGGTCGCGACCTTCATGCTCGGCAACGGCGGCAGCGGCCGGAACTACAGCTTCATCGGCCAGAACACGGCCCACCACGAGGCCTCGCACCACCAGGGCGACGCGACCCGCCACGCCCAGCTCACCGAGATCGATCGCTGGGAGGTCGAGCAGCTCGCCTACCTGGCCGGCCGCCTCGCCGCCATCGACGAGGGCAACGGCAAGACCGCCCTCGACGACACCCTCGTGGTCTTCGGCTCCGAGATCGAAGACGGCAACAGCCACAGCCACAGCAACCTGCCGGTCGTCGTCGTCGGCCACGGCGGCGGCGTCGCCCCGGGCGGACGGCACGTGCGGCATGCGCGCGGGACGCCGATCGCGAACCTGTTCTCGACGGTGCTCTCGAGCTTCGGCGCGCCGACGGCGTTTGCTGACAGCACCGGGGTGCTCTCCCTCGGCTGACGTCGTCGTGGAGTCAGCTTCCGTTCCACGGCGTGGGGCGTTCTTTGCCTCCGGCGGCCTGAGGGGCCCCTCGCCGGGCCCCTCAGGACTCCCCGGGCGATGGGGTCATCTGGACGTCCGCATGCAGTCATTTTTCGTCGCAGCGGCGCCGGGTCGGTGACGACGAAACATCGGGCAACGCCGCTCGCCGAAAAATGGGCAGCTCGCGTGTCCGTCGCGCGTGAAGCGCCCGCGTCGATGGATCGTGCAGGCATCCTCCTCGCTGCCGCTCGTCGTCTGCACGCGACGGCTGCCGCGCCTCGACTGCCGCGCGGCGGCGCTCTCGACGTCAGGCGGCCCGAGGTCAGGGCCGCAGCATGGCGAACGCGTGGGCCCAGTCATTGCGAATGAACCCGGGCGCACACCACAGCTGACAGAGGGCCTCGACGGCGTGGCCGGCGGCCGCGGTGCCGACGTCCTCGACGGCCCAGCCCAGCTCACGCGACAGCGTCGCCGCCGTCTCCTTCGCCGCAGGATCGTTGCCGCAGATGAACATCGCCGGCGTGCCGCCCTTGAGCTGCGGCTTCACCATGAGGCCGGCACCGACGGAGTTCATCCACTTCACGACGCGGGCCGACGGGGCCGCTGCCTGCAGGCGCTCGAGCAGCGACTCGTGGGCGGCCGTGAAGTACTGCACGACGCCGTCCTTCGCCGGCCCGGCGATGGGGTTTGTCGTGTCGAGGACGACCTTGCCCGCGAGGGCCGCGGCATGGGACTTCACGAGCCCCTCGGCGGCGTCGCCCTTGACGGCGATGACGACGACGTCGGCGAAGGCGATGCCGGCGCCAAAGGTGGTCTCGGGCACGCCGCTCTCGGCGCTGAAGGCGGCGAGCTTGCTGCCTTCGCGGCTGGCGATGCGGACGTCATGGCCGGCCGCCTTGAGGCCGCGGGCGAGGGTCTGGCCGACGGTACCCGAGCCACAGACTGCAATCTTCATGGGATCCTCCGTGTGGGCGCGACGCTACAGCGGAGCGGACCCGGCCTCCCACCTGGACACATTCATGCGTTTTTTCGGTTACTTACCATCATTCCAGCGTGCCGCAGGTCGGTGCGCGGCCGGCCTTGCCCGTGGCGGTGGGCGCGCTACCTGACAGGCCCGTTGTCCATTCGATAGCCTCCGGCACCTTTTTCCGGTTCGTCGTCGTCGCCAAGGAAGTCACGTCATGGAATCCAGCCGCTTCGGAGTGAACGCCAGCTACGTCGAGGCCCTGCGCGCCCAGTGGATGCAGGACCCATCGTCCGTCGCCGAGGAATGGTCGCGCTTCTTCGCCGATGAGGGCGGCGTCGCCGTCACGGGCCTGCTGTCGTCGCAGAATGGCAACGGCCAGAACGGCCACGCCACGGTGATGCCCGCGACGTCGCTGCCGCGCCACGCCGAGAGCGTGCTGCCCCAGTCGGTGCAGGTCGTCGAGCGCATCGAGGTCCGCTCCGAGCGCAAGGCGCCCGTCATCACCCCCGGCCCCACCGACAAGGTCGAGGTGCTGCGCGGCATCGCCGGCAAGATCGCCGAGAACATGACGGCGTCGCTCGAGCTGCCGACGGCGATGTCGACGCGCGTGATGCCGGTGAAGGTGCTCGAGGAGAACCGCCGCGTCGTCAACGGCTACCTCGAGGACGAGGCCCTGCCGCGCGCCAGCTTCACCCACATCATCGCCTGGGCCCTCGTGCGCGCCGCGCAGCAGGTCCCGTCGATGAACAACGGCTTCACGTTGGACGCCGAGGGCAACCCGACGAAGCTCGTCCGTGAGGACATCAACCTCGGCCTCGCCATCGACCTGCCCGCCCGCAGCGGTGGCCGCACCCTCGTGGTGCCCAACGTGAAGGCCGCCCAGAAGCTCGACTTCCGCGCCTTCCTCGACGCCTACAACGACCTCATCGCCCGCGCCCGCAAGGGTGGCCTCGGTCCGAAGGACTTCGAGGGCACGACGATGACGCTGACGAACCCCGGCGGCATCGGCACGGTGGCGTCGTCGCCGCGCCTGATGCCCGGCCAGGGCTGCATCATCGCCACCGGCAGCATCGACTTCCCCGCCGAGTACCAGGCGATGGCCCCCGAGACCCTGCGCGCCCTCGGCGTCGGCAAGGTCATGACGGCGACGTCGACCTACGACCACCGCATCATCCAGGGCGCCGAGAGCGGCCAGTTCCTGCAGTACGTGCACGAGCTCCTCGTCGGCGACCACGGCTTCTACGAGGAGATCTACCGCTCCATCGGCATCCCCCACGTGCCCTACCGCCTGCGCCGCGATCGGGTCGTGACGCCGTCGTTGTCGTCGGGCTTCGCCGACACCGAGAAGGCGATGCGGGTGAGCCAGCTCATCCACAGCTACCGCGTGCGCGGACACATCCTCGCCCACGTCGACCCCCTCGACCTCAAGCCCCGCTCGCACCCCGAGCTCGACCTCGAGAGCTACGGCCTCACGATCTGGGACCTCGACCGTGAGTTCCTCACGCTCGGCGTGCTCAACAAGCCCATCGCGCCGCTGCGCGACATCCTCGAGCGCCTGCAGTCGACCTACTGCCGCCGCATGGGCGTCGAGTACATGCACATCCCCGACACCGACGAGCGGCGCTGGGTGCAGGAGCGCGTCGAGCACGACGGCGACTACTCCTACACGAAGCTCGACATCGGCGAGAAGAAGCAGATCCTCGAGACCCTCTGCCGCGCCCAGGGCTTCGAGCGCTTCGTGCACAAGCGCTTCCTCGGCCAGAAGCGCTTCTCCGTCGAGGGCGGCGAGACCGCCATCGCCATGCTCGTCGAGGGTCTCGACATGGCCGCCGCCTTCGGCGTCACCGACGTCGTGATCGGCATGGCCCACCGCGGCCGCCTCAACGTGCTCACCAACGTCATGGGCAAGCCCTTCGAGGCCGTCTTCGCCGAGTTCGACGACCTCGACTACAAGACCGTGCAGGGCACGACCCAGGGCTCCGGCGACGTGAAGTACCACCTCGGCGCCCGCGGCACGCACCAGTGGAAGGGCCCGACCTTCGTCGTCGAGGGCGAGGCGGCCGGCAAGCCGGTCGGCCCCGTCGAGGAGCGCACCGTCCGCATCGAGCTCGCCTGCAACCCGAGCCACCTCGAGGCCGTCAACCCGGTCGTCGAGGGCATGGCCCGCGCGAAGCAGGACCTCATCGGCGACCGCAGCCGCAAGAAGGTCATGCCGGTCCTCATCCACGGCGACGCGGCCTTCTCCGGCCAGGGCGTCGTGTACGAGACGATGCAGATGAGCGGCCTGCAGGGCTACCGCACCGGCGGCACCGTGCACCTCGTCATCAACAACCAGATTGGCTACACGACGAGCCCCGAGCGCAGCCGCACGGCGCCGAACGCCACCGACATCGCCCGCGCCGTCATGGCCCCCGTCTTCCGCGTCAACGGCGACGACCCGGAGAGCGCCATCAAGGCGATGCGCATGGCCGTCGAGTACCGCCAGCGCTTCGGCAAGGACGTCGTCCTCGACGTGGTCTGCTACCGCCGCTGGGGTCACAACGAGGGCGACGACCCCTCGTTCACCCAGCCGATCCTCTACAAGGCCATCGAGCAGCACCCGCCGACGCGCGACAAGTACGCGGCCCTGCTCGTGCGCAGGAAGGAGCTCACCACCGCCGACGTCGACGTCATCGACGCCCGCGTGAACGAGCGCCTCGAGCAGGCCTTTGGCTCGGTGAAGAGCAAGGGCAAGGAGGGCGTGCCCGACTCGGCGAAGCAGGTGCATGAGTCCGTCTTCGGCGAGGCCGAGCCCGACACGCGCGTGCCCCTCGAGACGCTCAAGAAGATCACCGAGCGCATCACCTACGACCCGCAGCAGATCGAGATCCACCCGCGCGTCCTCAAGCAGGTCCTCGAGCGCCGCAAGGAGATGGTCTTCGTCGGCAAGGACAACGGCGGCCCCGGCATCGACTTCGGCATGGCCGAGGCCCTCGCCTTCGGCTCGCTGCTCCTCGAGGGCTCGCCGGTGCGCATGAGCGGTCAGGACGTCGGCCGCGGCACCTTCAGCCACCGCCACGCCGTGCTCTACGACGTGACGACGGCGAAGGCCTACATCCCGCTCAACCACCTGCACAAGTCGCGCGACGAGGGCGAGGAGGAGTGGCACCCCAGCCGCTTCCGCATCTACGACTCGCTGCTGTCCGAGGAGGCCGTGCTCGGCTTCGAGTACGGCTACAGCGTCACGCACCCCGACAGCCTCGTCTTGTGGGAGGCGCAGTTCGGCGACTTCTTCAACGGCGCCCAGACGCAGATCGACCAGTTCATCGCGTCGGGCGAGGTGAAGTGGAACCAGCGCTCGCGCGTCGTGATGCTCCTGCCCCACGGCTACGACGGCCAGGGCCCCGAGCACAGCTCGGCCCGCCTCGAGCGCTTCCTGCAGCTGTGCGCGGAAGACAACATGCGCGTCGCCATCTGCTCGACGCCGGCGCAGTACTTCCACCTGCTGCGTCGTCAGGCGAAGCAGCCGAAGAAGCCGCTCGTCGTCTTCACGCACAAGTCGCTGCTGCGCGCCGAGGACGCCGCGTCGACGCCGATGGAGCTCGCCACCGGCCGCTTCGAGACCGTCATCGACGACCCCCGCCGTGGCGGCAAGAAGGTGAAGCGCGTCGTGTTCTGCACCGGCAAGGTCTACTGGGACCTCGACCGCGCCCGTCACAAGCACGAGAGCGAGACGAGCGAGGTCGCCGTCGTCCGCGTCGAGCAGCTCTACCCGTTCCCGGCCGAGCGCATCGCCGAGATCGTGCGCGAGCTGAAGCCCACCGAGGTGGTGTGGTGCCAGGAGGAGCCGAAGAACAACGGCGCCTGGTTCTTCGTCGAGCCGCGCCTGCGTGAACTCGGCATCACCGCCACCTACGCCGGCCGCCCCGAGGCCGCGTCGCCGGCGACGGGCAGCCACAAGCGCCACGCCCGCGAGCAGGCCCAGCTCCTCGGCGATGCGCTGGGGATCCACCTCGAAGCTGGCCACTGACGGCGAGATGAGCACGAGCGACCAACGCTCGGCAGGCGAGGACGATGTCAGGGCCCCCGGCCACGACATCGTCCTCGTCGCGTTGAACGCCCGCTGGTCGCACGCGTCGCTGGCGCTGCGCTGCCTGCAGGCGAACCTCGGCGACGCGCTGCGCCCGCGCTCGGTGCTGCTCGAGCGCACCATCGACGACCGCGCCCACGACGTCGTCGAGGCCATCCTTGTGCACCGGCCCCGCGTCGTCGGGCTCAGTGTGTACATCTGGAACGCCACTCTCATGCTCGACGTGGCGCGCATCCTGCGGGCCGTCGCCGAAGACGTCGTTCTCGTCGTCGGCGGCCCGGAGGTGAGCCACGAGGTGGAGGCCCAGGCCCTCTGTCGGTTGGCGCATCATGTGGTCACCGGCGAAGGAGAGGTGGCCTTCCGCGCGATCTGCGAGCGCGTGCTCGGCGTGGCGCGCGACCCGCTGCAGCAGCAGCTGCCGTGGCAGGTGCCCGGCGGGAGCCCGGAGCTGTCGACGGTGTCGTCGCCGTACGACCTCTACAGCGACGACGACCTCGCCCACCGCACCATCTACGTGGAATCGTCGCGGGGCTGTCCGTTCTCGTGTGAGTTCTGCCTGAGCTCCCTCGACGAGAAGGTGCGCCTCTTCGACACCGACGCCTTCCTCGCGCGGATGGAGCGCCTGATCGAGCGCGGGTGTCGCACCTTCAAGTTCATCGACCGCACGTTCAATCTCAAGATCGACGTCGCCAGCCGCATCCTGCGCTTCTTTCTGGACCGCATGGACCGCGGGCTCTTCGTGCACTTCGAGATGGTGCCCGATCGTCTGCCCGACGAGCTGCGACAGCTGCTCGCGCAGTTTCCGGCCGGGCGGGTGCAGCTCGAGATCGGCGTGCAGACCCTCGACGACGAGACCGGCCGGCAAATCAGCCGACGGCAGCAGGTCGACAAGCTCTTCGACAATCTGGCCTTCCTGCGCACCGCGACGGGCGTGCACCTGCACGTCGACCTCATCGTCGGCCTGCCCGGCGAAGGCCTCGCGAGTTTCGGCCGCGGCTTCGATCGGCTGTACCGCGCGCTGCACGACGGCGACGGCCGGCCCGGCGGCGAGATCCAGGTGGGCATCCTCAAGCGCCTGCGCGGCGCCCCCATCGCCCGCCACACCGACGCCTTCGGCATGGTCTACGCGGAAGACCCGCCCTACGAGGTGCTGCAGACGGCGGCGATCCCGTTCTTCGAGATGCAGCGCCTCAAGCGCTTCTCCCGCTACTTCGACGTCGTCGAAAACGCCGGCCGCCTGCCGCAGACGACGCGGCTGTTGATGACCGCGCAGCCGTCGGCGTTCTCCTCGTTCCTCGCGTTCTCGGACTGGCTGTGGGCAGAGACCCGCGCCACCCACGGCATCGCCCTGCCCCGCCTCGCAACGTTGATCGCGCAGTTCCTCGTCGAGGTGCAGCAGCTCGACGAGACCACCGTGCATCGCGCCCTGCAGGCCGACTTCGGCCGCGAGAAGCTGCCGACCCAGCTCGTGGCCGGCATCCCCCGTCGTCAGCAGCAGCGCCTGCGCTGACGGCGACGACGACGCGACATCAGAAGCCCTCGACGACGAGGGTGACGGCGAGCGGCGGCCCATCCTCGGGGGCGTTGGCGGCGAAGAGGTCGTCGCAGCGGAGCGTCGCCTGCTGCTGGCCGACGCGTGGCGTGACCTCGACGCGCAGGGTGGCCGGCTCACCAGGCAAGGCCACGGTGGCCTCGGGATCGTCGACGATGACGAAGGTCGGGTCGCCCTCAAGCACCGGCGTGAAGAAGACCTGCGGCCTCAGGCCGTCGGCCGGTCCCGTGGCCCCCACGACGACCTCCAGGGTCGCAGTGACCTCGATCGGCAGGCGCACGACGTCGCCGCGGCAACCCTCGAGGTCGGGACAGGCCGCCACCGACGGCCGGCAGCGCAGCGGCCCGCCGCTCGCCTCGGGCAGGAACAGCTCCACGACGCCGGTGCTCAGCCCCACGAAGGGAGCGCCGCCGACGTCGTCGTCGACGACGCAGTCGACGTCGACGACCCGGCCGGGACAGCCGGTCGACAGCAGCGCGACGACGACGATGGCGCGCCTCATGGCTGCACGCCCTCGACCTGCAAGGTGATGCCCAGCGGCTCCGCCGGGACGTTGAGGGCGTTGGTGGTGATGAGCACCCGAGCCGAAGTGACGGCCTCGGCGGTGGGACGGATTCCGACGAAGATGAACGCCTCGCCTCCGTTCGCCGGCAACGACTCCGGAAACGGCGGCAGGAGCGTGAAGGCAGCTCCAGTGCCTTCGCCGAACGTGACGTCGATGAGCTGACCCGGGTACCCATCGGTGATCGTCCGCAGGCCCACCGCGAGGGTGGCGTCGACGCCAATGGGCAACTGGACGGGCGCACCGACGCAGTCGTCGAACGCAGGACACACCTCCACCGACGGCCGACACCGCAGCGGTCCGCCGCTGTCTTCATCGAGAAACAGCTCCATGCCCGAGCGGATGGCGACGAGGCCCTGCTCCGCGACCGCGACCCGATCCGGGTCGTCGTCGACGACGCACGGTCCCGTGTCGGGGATGCCCGTATCCCGCGGCCTCACCGGACACGCGGCGGTGGCCATGACGACGGCAACAATGACGACGAGCTTCACGGAAGCACCCCTTCGACCTGCAGCGTGACCGAGAGCGGTGCACCGTCGGCTGGCATGTTGCGCGCGTCGGTCTGGATCCGCAGTTCGGCGCTGATCACACCTTCGGCCGACGGCGTCACGGCGACGAGGAGGAACACCTCCGGCTCGTCGAAGGTGAAGTCCTGTGGTGTCGGCTCGAGCAGCGTGAACGCGGTGCCGCCAGTGAGAGCGATGTCCACGAAGTTCACGGTGACGGTCGTCTCCTCGGCAACCCGACGAACGCCGACGGCAAGGACGGCCTCGGTGCCAATGGGGACCGGGACCGGTGATCCAGCGCAGTCCGCCAGGGCGGCGCAGGGCTCGTTCGACGGGCGACAACGCAAGGGTCCCCCGCTGTCGACGTCGAGGAAGAGCTCGATCGCCGGTGGCGGAATCCGCACGAGGGCCTCGCTCAGCGCGAGCGTCGCCGTCGCCGGATCGTCATCGACGAGGCACGCAACAGGCGGCAGGCCACCGGCTGCTGGCGGAGCCTGGATGCATCCGACCGAGGAAACGCCGACCACGAATGCCATCAGCGCGCGATGTTGATTGCTCCCCATGCCACCATCGTGCCGGGGCGACGACGACGACGCCACCCTGATCTGCCCGACCTCGAGGACGGTCAGGGCAGCTCGAAGGTGACGTGGACGATGGTGAGGATGTCCTTCTCGAGGGACGTCGTGTCGTTGTTGCCCTGCCAGCTCGTCTCCGTCGAATTGGCGGGGTTCACGTTGATGACGCCCATGTCGGCGCGCAGCAGGCGGCCGATGTGGCCACCGCCGGCGGCGGCGAGGATCTGGTCGGCGCGGGTGCGGGCGTCCTTGCTGGCCTCGGCGAGCATCTCGATCTTGAGGTCGGCGAGCTTCGTGTAGAAGTACGACGGCGGCAGCGAGCTGAGCTCGACGCCCTGCTCCAGCAGCGTCGTCACCTCGCGGGAGACGCGCTCGACGCGGGCGACGTCGACGCTGCGGACCGTGATGCTCTGGGTACTGCGCCAGCCCGCCGACACGGCGCGCTCGATGCGGTTCTCGCCGCTGCCCTCGTACTGCGTCTCGAAGCGTTCATCGGCCGACGCCGACGACACCCGGATCTCATTGTCGGGCACGCCCTGGGCCTTGAGCCAGGCGCGGGTCTTCTCGACGTGCTCCTTCAAGAGGCGCACGCCGGCGACGCGGTCCTTGTCGGTGGTGTGGATCTCGGCCGTCCACTCGATGAGGTCCGACGTGATGCGCCGCTTCGCCGAGCCCGTCACCTCGATGCTGCGGGTCTCGTCGCGCGTCTTCACGTAGGTGAAGGCGAGGGCCGCGATGAGGGTCGAGACCATCATCGCCAGCGACATCGGTGACAGCAGGCGAAAGGCAGGGGTCTCGCTCACAGTTCCTCCACGGTCACGACGGCGACGAGGACAGAACCCGTCAGCGGTGGTGCTTCTTCCAGGTGCGCCAGGCGATGCCGACGATGGCGCGGTCGCGCACGAGGTAGCGCTCGTACATGCGGCCGGGCTCCTGCACGAGGCGGTAGAGCCACTCGAGACCCATGTGGCTCATCCACGGCGGGGCCCGCTTCACGGCGCCGGCGATGAAGTCGAGCGATGCACCGATGCCGAGGGTGACGGCGGCGCCGAGGTCGTGCCGGTGCCGGTCCATCCACAGCTCCTGCTTCGGCGAGCCGAGCGCCACGAAGACGATGTTGGGCTTCGCGGCGAGGACGACGTCGATGGCGGCCCGGTCCTTCGCCGGATCCTTCTCGAAGCCAAACGGCGGGCTGTGGCAGCCGGCGACGATGAGGTCGGGATGCTCGGCCTTCAAGATGGCGGCGGCCTTCTCGGCGATGCCCTCCATGCCGCCGAAGAAGAAGCACGACAGGCCCTCCTTCGCGGCGCGGGCCACGAGGGGCCGGATGAGGTCGCTGCCCGAGATCTTCGCCGGCACCGGCCGGCCCATCGCCTTCGCCAACCACACGAGCGGCTTGCCGTCGGTGAGGCTGAGGTCGGCGTCGTCGTAGACCTTCTGCAGCGCCGGATCGGTGTCGGCCATGACGACGTGATCGACGTTGGGGGTCACCACCATGCCGCCGTCGCCGGCCCGGCAGAGCTCGACGATGCGGTCGAGGGCGCCGTTGAAGTCGACGATGTCGGCGTGGATGCGCCCGAAGGGCACCTGCTCCACGTGCATCGCCCGCTTGTTGTTCGTCACCGGCGTCGCGCCCGGCGTCGTCGTCGTCGTCGTCGTCGTCGTCGTCGTCATGAGGGGCGCCCCTGCAGCAGGCCGGCCACGGCCGCGTCGAAGTCCTTCATCCGCAGCGGCTTCGACAGAAACGCGTCGGCGCCCACCTCGAGGGCGAGCGCGTGGTCCTGCACCGCCGAGCGGCCCGACACCACGATGACCGGCAGCGAGCGCGTCTTGTCCTCTGCCCGCAGCGTCTCGATGACGGTGGCGCCGCTCATGCCCGGCAGCGCGAGGTCGCAGACCAGCAGCGACGGCGAGAACGACGCCGGCACCGGCGGCACCGTCACCGTCATCGGCACGGGGAGCCCGAGCACGAGCAGCCCGGCCTCGCCGGAGCCCGCGACGACCACCTGGTGATCGTGCTTCTCGAGGTGTTTCTGCAGGAGCCGCGCGGCGGCGGCGTCGTCTTCGATGATCAGGACCTGGGCCACACCTTGATCTACCCCGTTCACGACGCGTCGGGCCACTGCATTCCGTCGCCGTCGCGGACCGCCGCCACGTCGGGAAAGAGTCCATCTCGGTGGGTGCGCCACAACGCCATGAGGCGCTTCGCCGCCCGCTTCGCCGGCCCCGACGCCGACGGCGACGCCACCACCATCGTGAGCAGGTCTTCCGCCGACGACGGCGCCGCGTCGACGGGCCCGAGGGCGTGCACGGCCTTCACGAGGGCGAAGACGCCGGCGTCGCCCACGTCGTCGGCGAGCAGCTCCACGAGGGCGGCCCCGCCCCAGTAGCAGTGCTGGTAGCTGCCGTGCCGGTCCATCTCGGCGCAGGCCCGCTGCAGGCTGAGCCCGTCGCGACGGGCCCGCCCGGCCCCGGTGCGAAAGCCGATCGCGAGCTGCTCCGCCGCCACCCGGCGCTCCCGCCGCCCCGCCGCCACCGGCAACACCTCCTGGTGCCACGTCGTCAGCCCCTCGTTGAACCAGGCGTCGGCCCGCCGCACCGGCGGCAACAGCGCGTGGCCGAGCTCATGGGTCAGGACCCAGCGGCCGCCGTCGTCGTCGACGTCGTCGTGGTCGCTGTCGACGGCGCGATCGGCCACGAGAAAGACCGCGCTCGCCCCGCCGCCGCGGCCGAGGAAGGCCGACAGGATCGGTCGCTCGCCGTCGCCGGGCCACACAAGCACGAGCACCCGCGCCACCGGAAAGCGCTGAAGTGGCGCGGCGACGTCGTCGATGGCGACGTCGAGCCAGCGGCGCAACCGCTCGTCGTCGACGCCGCCGGCGGCGAGGCGGACGACGTCGAGGACGCCACCCCGCCGCGCGTGCGCGAAGCGCCCGGCGAAGGCGCCGAGGGCGGCGTAGCTCTGCAGCGCAAAGGTGCTCGAGCGCACCTCGAAGCGCCCCGGCCCGAGCGGCGCAAACGGCAGCGCGACCTTCGCGTCGTCGTCGACGACGAGACTGCCGGCGACGACGCCGCGCGGCCACGGCCGCGGGCGCCACAGCCACACGTCGGGGCTCACGAGCAGCGCGCGGCCGACGACGGCGGCGAGGTCGCGCCGCTCGATGGCCCGCGCCGCCGCCTCGACGTCGACGTCGAAGGCGACGCAGCCACCGGGCGGCAGGCCGGCGGTGTCGATGCCGTCGTCGAGGAGCGGCAGCTCGCCGACCACCGCGCCGTCGCCCGACACCGCCTGCGGCGCCCCCACGAGGTGCCGCAGCGCCGGCCCGTGCTCGGGCCCCACCCGCGGCGGCGGCGGCCCATCGAAGCACAGCCGGGCCGCGATCACGCCGACGTCGACGTCGACGCCGGGCAGCAGCCGGACCTGCCAGCGGGGCGTCGACGGCGGCGGCCGCCGCGGCTCCCGGGTCCTGCGCGCGACCACCTCGTCGTCGACGTCGCCCGCGATCTCGCTCACCGGGGCCGATGGGGCGGGCCGGGGCGCGCTGGCGCAGCCGCCGCTGAGGGCGACGACGGCGACGACGACGGCGATGACGACGTGGACGCGACGCCGCACCGGCGTCGCGGGGGGCGCAGCGGCTGACGGCACGCCGTCATCCGCTGGCCGATGGGGCGCCACCCGGCTCAGGCCCCGCGGGCCTTCAGCAGGCGCGCGAGCTCCTCGCGGATGATGGTCTCGGCGAGCTCGGGGACGACCTCCCAGGCGATGCGCTCGACGATCTGCCGCGCCTCCGCCGAGAGGGCCTCGCGCGACGGGGCCTCGCCCGTCGTCGCCGCGATGGCCGGCGCCGCCTGGGCGACGACGGCGCTCACAGCCGCCGCCACCGACCCCGCCGCCGGGGCCGGCCCGGGGCTGGCCGCGGCCGCCGCCGCGATGGCGTCGAGGCCGAGCTTCGCGGTGACCTTGGCCGCATCGGCGGGCGCCGCCGCCGCCATCGGGGCGGGCGTTGGCGTCGACGAGAAGGCGGGCTGGGGCGTCGGCGCGGCCGGCTGGCTGAAGCCGAAGTCGGCGTCGTTGAGCTCGACGTGCCCCGACGACGGCGTCGGCGCCTGCTGCGGCATCGGCGTCGGCGAGCGCGGCATGCCCTGCCCCGGCGACACGGCCGTCCAGCCCGAGGGCGTGACGGTCGCGACGGAGGTCGGCGAGCTGAGGGGCACGGCCGACGGCGGCGTCGACGTCAGCGCGGCCGGCGCGGACACGGCCGGGGCCGGGGCGGCGGGCGCCGGCGGCTGCGACAGGGCGGCCTCGAGGCCGAAGGGATCGCGGGTCGGTGCCGGCGTCGGCGCGCGCGGGATCGCCGAGGGCGCGACCGGGATCGGCGGCGTCGACGGCGGCGCCACCGCCGGGCGGGGCGGGAACGACGGCGCCGGCGGCCGCGGCAGACCACCACCGAGGCCGGCGAAGCCGCCGAGCGACGGCGGGCGCGGCATGTTGACGGTGGCGGCCGTCGTCGTCGGCGCGGCCGCGACGACGGAGGTGCCGGGCGCGGTGGCGGCGACGCCAAGGATCCCACGGACGCGGTCGAGGAGGGTCGCGCAATCGAACGGCTTCTGCACATGCGACACGACGCCGGCGGCCCCGCCGCGGGCCTCGTCGTACGGGTTCGCCGCCGCCGACAGCAGCACGACGGGGATGCCGCTCGTCGACGGATCGGCCTTCATCGCCGCAGCGAGGTCGTACCCGCTCTGATCGGGCATGGTGTGGTCGGCGAGCACGAGGTGCGGGCGCACCTCGCGAATGCGGGCGAGGGCTTCGTGTCCGGAGCCCGCCTTCACGACGGTGAAGGGCTCCTTGTCGAACACGATCTCGACGGCTCGCTGGATGGTGACGCTGTCGTCGGCGACAAGGATCGTGTGCATCGCGGCTCCGGCTCCAACTGGCACGCCGACGCGGTCGTCGGCGGCGGAGCATGTGTAGCCCGATGACGTCGCCGCGGACAAATGCCTGACCTCCTGGCATGTCGTCCACTTCCCTACACGGCGCTTCCTCGACGACCCGGTCGCGATTGCTGGTAGGTTCCGCGCGATGCCCGACGCGTCCCTGAAGCTGCCGGCCCCCTTCGGCAAGTATCTCCTGACGAACCTCATCGCCGTCGGCGGGATGGCCGAGGTCTACCGGGCCAAGATCTTCGGCGCCTCCGGCTTCGAGAAGGACATGGTGGTGAAGCGCATCCTGCCGCGCTTCGCCCAGAACCCGTCGTTCGTGCAGATGCTCATCGACGAGGCCAAGATCGCCGTGAGCCTGAGCCACGGCAACATCGTGCCCATCTACGAGCTCGGCGAGCTCGACGGCGGCTACTACATTGCGATGGAGTTCGTGGAGGGTCGCACGATCCTCGACATCCTGCGCGACGCCCACAGCAAGAAGGTGCCGATCCCCTGGGCCCACTGCGTCGGCATCGCCGCCGAGGTCGCCAAGGGCCTCGCCTACGCCCACACCCGCACCGACAACGCCGGCCGACCCCTCGGCCTCAGCCACCGCGACATCAACCCACGCAACATCGTCATCACCCGCGGCGGCGAGGTGAAGATCCTCGACTTCGGCATCGCGCGCGCGTC
>Ga0172372_10000074_pt1 | contig 136192 bp, 126 predicted proteins | sample LakKiv5m_2_FD_114544 | JGI IMG/M metagenome (GOLD analysis project Ga0172372, IMG submission 114544) | Freshwater microbial communities from Kabuno Bay, South-Kivu, Congo - kab_092012_9.5m | ecosystem: Environmental > Aquatic > Freshwater > Lake | place: Democratic Republic of the Congo...
ACTTGAGAAGATGGGCGTGGCACGCATTCACGCACGACTCACGGCAGGTGTTTCACTCAAGATTGCCGCATCGCTTTGTGCGTTGAGTGTGTCAAATCACTGCTAGACTAGCAATCAAGGTACGAGTCTGATGGTCAAACTCATACGCGGGTGGCAACACCGCTTCCCGTTGCCGTTGACCGTAACCATTGCGGGGGCCGCAGTGCTCACCATGGGGTTACCGGGCATGTTCCCGGGAATTTTGTGGATGAACGTCCTAGAACCAACGGCATACGGCACTTGGGAGACATGGCTGGCGGGTGTGGCGAACATGCGCATCCCCGTGTCGCCGCTGACGTTGGCGGTCGAGGGGTGGCTCATCCATTCCGCTTTCGGCTTTGGGATGTACAAGTGGATTTTCTTCCGCATGATGCTGATTGGAATGCTCGTGTTGGCGCTGTTTCACCACACACATAGTCGCTCCTATTGGTGGTTGGTGGGAATCGGCTTGGGCTTTGTGGCCTGTTATAGTGCGTACTACACCCAGATGTTTGCTGCCAACCACATTGCCTACTTGGCATTCAACAACGACATCATCTTGGTGTTCGCGCTGCTCGTGCTCACCACCATTTTGCGGCGCCCTCATTTGCAGAAGGGGCACGTTCTGGCGGCAGGCGGGTTGCTTGCAATGGCCGATATGACACGCCCGTACATGGTAGCATTTACGCCGTTCTTCGTTATGCTCGTGTGTGGGTATTTGTGGGGGCGCGTCCCCAAACAGTGGTTACTTTTGTTGTGCATACCGCTGATGCCACTGGCGCTGTGGCACGGTCATCATGTGGTCAACTTACACCAACCAACCTGGAGCAATCATGCGGGCTACAACCTGTGTAATGCGTGGCCGTGCCCCAATGACGTGACCCTCGAGCCAGAATCGCCGCGAATTTCGGTCTACCGCGGGATTAATTTGAACACCGCGGAGCACACCAGCAACAGTCAAGCGCTGACACGCGCCCTCATCGCGACCAACATGCAGGATCCAGCACGTGCCCTGATGCGCGGGAGCAAACTCATCCTCTACAGCATGAGTATGCCGGCGCCACATGCCACGAGCGTATCACAAATGCGCTACCCAGCTGTGGCAGCCGCATACCCGGAGTGGCATGCTTGGAGTGCCGATCGTGGCTCGACATCGTGCTTGCGGATGTGTTTTGGCCGCCCCACCAGCCCGTATCGCACATCGTGCGTATCGGCAATGCGGGTCTGCGCATCCTCCTTGCGACCCTCTTTGCCATGCAGACCGCATATGCTTGGGTGTTGGTGCGGTCTCTCGGCCGACGCGCCCTCCAACGTACCGCCCACCCACTCCCCGCCACACTTACCTGGCATGGCGTGTATGCGAGCATGTTGTTGGGTCTGTATGCGGTCTCGAGTTTGAGTGAATTCGGTGAAAACTACCGGTGGGCAACCATGATGGGCATGGCTGCGTTTTATTTGCCCTATGAGCATCTGTGGGCAACGGTGCACCAGCACTACACGCGCGCACACAAAGCGCTCTGGGGTTGATGATCAACCCCAGAGCGCTACAGACCACCATCACACCCTACGCCACAATAGTACTCACCCCAGCAGCGGCCACTTTCTTGGCGAAGGCGGCCACCTCACCACTTGCAAGGCTACGCACGCTGGTCACCGCTTCGTTGACGTCTTCGGACATGCCATTGAAGACTTCGACGGCTTGATCGGTGGGGCGATAATTGCCCACTGAGACCGCATCAGCGATGCCACCCAGCTTGGCGAGAAGCTTCGTGCCGTGGTTCATCTGCCCAGGCCAACCCGGCTTCACGTCGGGGACGTGGAGCGCCTTCTCGGCCTCAAGCACCCGAGCGCGCAATTCGGCCGCCTCTTGTGCGAGGGCAGCGGTTTCCGGATTGCGTGCCAAGCGCTTGTGCCAACCGTCAAGTTGCGCACGCACGTCTCGGGCCTGATTGATGGCGGCCACCGTCTCACCGGTGCTGGCATGGATGCGCATCAGCATCTGGTACTGGGCTTCGAGATCGGTCTGACTCGCATCACTGAAGATATCTGGGATGATGCTCAAAGTCTGCGTGCTGGTCTTCCCAGCCACCGTCAACTCCACCGTGTACTGCCCGGGAGGAACCTTGGGGCCGTACATGATGGCACCTGCAATGGGGTCAGAACCCACAATCTTGGGGAGCGGTTTGACGCGCATGTCCCAGATGAAGCGGTTCCAACCGCCCTTCGCCATACACCGCGGCAAGTCGTGCTTGTCGTCGGACTTCTCGACCTTGGTGCCCTCGGGGCGACTGTAGAACTCGTTGATGAGCTCACCCTTGGCGTTGTAGAAGGCCAAACGAATCGGCTCGGCTGGCGTGTCTTGGAGCCAGTAGGTGATGATGGCGCCGCGCGGCGGATTCGTGCCCGAGTCGAGGAACTTGCGCTCAATGGCGCCTTCTGGTGTCACAGAGGAAGTATGCGCGCACACGTCACCGAGGCCGGCCATGTAGTTTTTGCCCGGCACCCCAGCGTCGTCTTCGCTCTCGAAGAGGGCCGCCAAGATGCGCTCGCTGGGTCGTGGGGCAAACAAGTGAGCCTGCTTGCTGGTAATCTCAGCCGAATACTGCCGGAGCGGATTAATGTCGTCGAGGATCCACATGGCACGCCCGTGCGTGCCCACCACCACATCGTCGTTCTTGAAGATGAGGTCGTAGATGGGCGTGACCGGCAGATTGAGCTGGAAGAGCTGCCACTGTGCGCCGCCATCAAACGAAGCGTACAAATGAGTCTCGGTGCCGGCCAAGAGCAAATCTTTGCGCTTGGGGTCTTCACGGACGATGCGCACAAAGTGGCTACCATCGATGCCGGCGACCACTTTTTGCCACGTGGCACCACTATCGGTGGAGCGGTAGATGTACGGCGCGTAGTCATCGACCTTGTGGCGTGCCGCCGAGAAGGTGATGGTGTCCGCATCGTGCACCGAAACTTCAATGGAGGTGACCATGGCCCATTCTGGCAAATCAGCCGGAGTCACGTTTTTCCAGCTTGCGCCGTTATCACGGGACACGTGGATGAGGCCGTCGTCGGAGCCGGCCCAGAGTTCACCACGGCGATGCGGCGACTCCGTGAACGAAAAGACGGTGCAGTAGACTTCGGCGCCGACCGAGTCACGGTCAATTGGGCCACCCGTAATCTGCAACTTGTCGGGGTCGTTGCGGGTCAAATCCGGGCTGATGGGCGTCCAACTCTGCCCTTCGTTGGTCGTCTTGAAGACGATGTTGCCCGCCGCATACATGGTGTTAGGGTCGTGAGGGGAGAACACGATGGGGTAGGTCCATGCAAAGCGGTACTTGTGCTTGATGGCACCTTCACCGGTCATCATCTCGGGCCACGTGGTGACGAGACGGATTTGCTTGGTGCGCTCGTCGAAGCGTTGCAAACAGTTACCGCCACCCGACGAGGAGCCGATGGCACCCACGTAGACGATGTTGTCGTCTTTGGGGTCAACCGCAATATAACCGCTTTCACCGGTACCAGCAATCACCACCGCGCTCCACGGAATCGAGCTACTCGGGTTCCGACTCGGCACGGCCAACGAGCTGTTGTCTTGTTGAGTGCCGTAGACACGGTACGGATTGCGGTTGTCGACTCCGATGTGGTAGTACTGCGAAGTCGGCTGGTTGTAGACACTCGACCACGTGGCAGCCCCGTTGAGTGACACATTGGCACCACCGTCGTTGCCCTGAATCATGCGCCGGTTGTTGTTGGGGTCAATCCAGAGGTCGTGGTTGTCACCGTGTGGTGTGTCAATGGGACCAAAGGTTTTGCCACCGTCGATCGACTTCCAAAAGCCCAAATTGTTGACGTAGACGGTATCCGCGTCTTGGGTGTCCGCAGTCACATGCATGTAGTACCACGCACGTGAGACCAGCCACTCGTTGTCGCTGACGTGTTGCCACGTTTCGCCGCTGTCATCGGAGCGGTACATGCCAGGTGCTTCGGCGTGCTGGATGAGACACCACACGCGCCCGCTTTGTGCCGGTGACGCCGCAATACCCATCTTGCCGAGGGTGCCTTTGGGCAAACCGGGCTTGTTGCTGATGTCTTCCCAGGTTTCGCCGCCGTCTTTGGAGCGGTACACGGCTGAGCCGGCACCACCGCTCGAAATCTGCCAGAACGAGCGCTGCGCCTCCCACGTGGTGGCGTAGAGAATGCGCGGATTGCGCACATCAACGCTCAGATCGATGGCACCGGAATGCTCGTTGCGGTACAGCACTTGGCGCCACGTCTCACCACCATCGGTGGTCTTGTAGATGCCACGCTCACTGTTGGGGCCGAAGGCATGCCCGAATGCGGCCACCCACACGATGTCTGGGTTGCTGGGGTGAATGCGCACCTTGGCGATGTGGCGCGTATCGGCCAATCCCATGTGCTTCCAGGTGGTACCCGCGTCGGTAGAGCGATACACGCCATCACCGTGCGAAACGTCGATGCGGATGGTGCTTTCGCCCATGCCCGCCCAGATGACGTTGGGGTCGGCGGTTGATACTTCGAGGGCGCCCACTGACGCAGTATTGAAAAACCCGTCGGAGATGTTTTCCCAGTACTGACCCGCATCGGTGGTCTTCCAGACACCACCAGCACAGGCACCAAAGTAAAACGTGGCGGGGTCTTTGGGGTCGCCTGCGACGGCGACAACGCGCCCACCGCGGAAGGGACCAATACAGCGCCATTTCAGCAAGCCGTCAAACTGCTGATGTGTCATGAGGTTACCTTTCTGTACGCCACGCAACGATGCGTGGGCAAGACACTACGCTACGCCACAATTATACTCCAACTTCGCACGTCTACGTCATGTGTTGCATTCACACCATCACCAGCAGGGTGTAGATGCGTCGTTCGGCGAAAGCAGTTACACGTGCCTACACCGTGCGTCCCGCCGACATTGCCTGGAATATCACACATCACGGGGAAGCATTCCTTTCCCTTTGCAAACATCATCAACGATTTTGCGTTGCCATGCACTGGTGGTGTTGTCTTGCGTCACGTCCGTTTTCACAGCACAATCACCCATTCGTATGAGCGTATGCGCCGGTCACACCACCTATACTATGCCTACAAATACCCGAATGGCTCCCAGCCAACACATTACCGCTAAGGAGTATCCACATGTATGCACTCGTACGTGCCGTCGGTGTGCGCGCACTGCTCACCCAGCAGTTGCCGTTGATTGTTGCCTCGTTGTTGGTCATGGAGGGAATCGTTGAGTTTGTCGGCGAGATGGGCAGTTTCATCCTCGAGTTGGGGGTCTTTTTCGTGGTGTGGTACGTACTCGATCTGCTCGTACAAATGGCATGGCACAAGCAGAAGTAAGCCAACATCCACGCTTCACCCCTCTGAGTGTCATACTCGGAGGGGTGTTTTGGGCTTTGCACTCGGCAATCATCCTAGTAATTTGCCCACATCCGTAGTATAGTCGAGGTATCTTTGCTATGGTGGCGCCAGCGCCAACCTATGCACACACACAGAAGGACGACCACCATGACCCGGTTCATGATGCTCTGTGGATTGCTCTGCGGCCTGCTTCTCGCTGCCTGTGGTGCGCCCACAACCGACACCGCATCACCACCCGATGCGCCAGTCACACAATCACAGCCACAACTTGACGAATCCTGTACCACAGCCGGCGAACGTGTCAACATTGACGGCGTCGAAGCGGTTTGTATGCTCGATAGTGCGGGCATGCTGGCTTGGACGGCCGCCAGCACGAGTAGCCCAGACACTCCACGGGTCGACGGCCCTTGCACCACGGCGGACGAACGTGCCAACATCGACGGCGTGGAAGTCATCTGTATGCTCAACAGTGCTGGCAGTTTGGCATGGCAATCCGCAAATTCGGGCGGCGGCGAATCGGGATTCGACCAGGTGCCCGACCATGCCTACGACATGGTGCAGGTGGGCATGGCGTGTGATTCCCCGGGCAACACGGTGTTCATGAATTATCTCTACGTATGCAAAAACGGCGCTTGGGGCTACCCGGTACCCGGAGACCTGCCCATCCCCAGCGACGGTAGCAAACCAGATTGGTACCCGTCACTTGATGCCCTCTCGTCGCAGCCAGAAGCCACTTGTCCTAACAATGATATCACGTTCACGCATTCGTTTCTGCCCGTCGATCAACTCGACGCTTCTATCCCCAACGGAGCCATGATCTACGACCACGTCACCCCCATCGACCACGCCTACATTGGCATCAAAACCCTCAGCAAGGCGGCCGATACGCGCACCGAAGCTGACTACATGCCCATCGTTGCTCCGGCAGACGGCGTCATCATGAACGCGGGCAGCCTTGGTAGCCCCACCTCACACCGCGTGGTCATCAGTCACGGCTGTGGCGTCTACACGGTGTACATGGTGGTCAACCGCTTGAGTGGTGCGTTGGCCGCTGTTGCCGACCAAGTACAGAGCCAAGGCAACCTGCAACTCGACATCCCCATCAAGGCGGGGGAGGAGTTCGGTCAGCAACGCGATAACCCGCTGGACTTCAACGTGTGGGCATCTGAGAGCTGGCTGAGTGGCTTCGCCAATCCGCTTTCGTACCTCTACATGGACAATTGGAAGCCGTACACGGCCGATCCGAGCCCATTTTTCACCCCCGAGCTAGCCGCTCAGTACGCCAACATCATGCAACGCACCAGCGAGCCACGCTGGGGCAAAATCGACCATGACGTCGTCGGCAGTGCGAGTGGCAACTGGTTTTTGCAGGGGACGCTCGGCTATAGCGGTCGCACCATCGCTGAGTACGTCGCTGCTACCGCGCCCATCCCAGGCGGTCAGGTGGCCGGCAAGAACACCTACGCCTACGGACATCTCTCCATTGCGCCCCACGAAGTGGACACCAGCAAGTGGGTCTTTTCGACCGGCTGGTGGCAAGACCCGGCCGGTGATCCGCGCCAGGTGATGCTCGTGATTAATGATGGACAAAAGACGCCCGACCAGCTCACCAGCGCCGACGGTGTAGTCGTCTACGGGCTCGCAGACGGCGGTCGTGTAGATGCAAACGGCCAACCCATTGTGCAAGGCCCAGGTTCAATGGCACCCATGCCCGTCGGATATCTGCTGGAGCTTGGCCAAACCTGGGGCAGTGTGGCCTTGCAGGTCAACGCTGATGGCTCGTTGTCACTCGAGCTTTTCCCCGATCAAGCAGACGTGCAAGTAACTGAGCTGAGCGCACAAAAACGCACCTACGAGCGCTAAAATTCCGTATCCACCACACTCACCCACCCACAGGCCTCTTTGCCTGTGGGTGGGTGGCACGTACATCCTCCCCGACACGTCATATCTATGGCCAGCCGCCTCACGCAAACGCCTGAACATGCGTAGCCCGGATGCACTGACAGCAAACATTGTTATAATCCGAGTAATATCCACACACACACGAGTCATCACGGGCATTCGTTGATCAGCGTCGATCAAGTGACTACGAAGGAGAAGAGATGAGTACTCCGCGGGTACGACTCGGCTTTGTTGGGGTGGGCAACATGGGACAAGCCGCCCATCTGCGCAATTTCGCCATGGTGCCGGATTGTGAGGTCGTGGCCATCGCCGATATTCGCACGGACCACGCCCAAGCAGTGGCGCACAAATGGCATGTCCCCCACGTCTACGCCGACGATCAGCAGATGATGCACCACCACGCTGACATCGATGCGCTCGTGGTCATCCAGCCCTTTACGCGGCATGGCAGCCTCATCCCCCAACTCCTCGCCTACGGCAAGCCCATCCTCACCGAAAAACCCATCGCTGGCTCGATTGCGCAAGGCGAAGCCATCGTAGCCGCCATGCACCGCCATCGCACGTGGATGATGGTGGGGTACCACAAACGATCCGATCCGGCCACCATACACGCCAAAGCCCACATCACGCGGCTCATCGAGACGAAAGAATTGGGCAAAATGACCTACATCCGCATTTTGATGCCGGCCGGCGATTGGATTGCCAACGGGTTCAACCAAAATGTGTGGAGCGCGGCTCCCGAAGCCGCTCTAGCGGAGGACCCACCCGCCGCCGACATGGATGCGCCCACCAATGCCGCCTACTGGGAATTCGTCAACTACTACATTCACCAAGTCAACCTGATGCGTCATCTGCTCGGCGAAGATTGGCGAGCCACCTACGCCGCCCCATCCGGCCACCTGTTGGTCGGCGAAAGCGTCAGCGGTGTCACCTGTAGCATCGAGATGAGCCCCTACCACACCAGCGTGGATTGGCAAGAGAACGCCCTCGTTTGCTTTGAACGTGGCTGGGTCAAACTCGAACTACCCGCCCCCCTCGCATTCAACCGCCCCGGACGCGTCGAAATCATGCGCGACCCCGGCAGCGGCGTACTGCCCACCACCGAATCACCGCACCTGCCGTGGGTGCACGCCATGTGGCAACAAGCCCAACACTTCGTGGCTGCCGTGGCCGGGCAAAAAGCGCCCGTGTGCACCGCCGAAGATGCGCTCGCCGACATTGTTCTGGCCCGCGATTACATTCGTCTCCACCTCGGCAAATAGCCGACACTGCCTAGGAGCACCGATTATGCCTGTCAAATGGCACAAAATGTGGATATCCGATGAACGCTACGAATCAGCGGCAGTCTGCGACGTCGACGACGACGGCCAGCTAGACATCATCAGCGGCGCCTATTGGTATCAAGGCCCCGACTTCCGCCGCAAACACTTCATCGGCACCATCGCACAACACGGTGAGTACTACGACGACTTCTCCACCGTACTCCTCGACATCACCGGCAACGGCCGCCTCGACTACGTGACCGGTGGTTGGTGGGGCAACAGTCTGCGCTGGCGCGAACACCCCGTTGACCCGACCCATCCCTGGCCCGAACACCTCTTGTGGGACGACACTGGCAATGTGGAAACAACCCGTGGGTGGGATATTGATGGCGACGGCATCATCGAAATCGTGCCCAACACGCCACCCAACCCGACCGTCTGCTACTACAAACTGCGCACCGATGCGACCGGACGTGGCACGGGCACGTTTGATCGGATTCCCATCTACACCTTTGCTGAGGGCACCCAAGGGCACGGTCTCGGCTGTGGCGATATTGCCGGGCACGGACGCATGGACATCGTGCTTTGCCACGGCTGGCTCGAAGCCCCCGCCGACCCTGCCCGCGGTGACTGGATTTGGCACCCAGAATTCACCAATCCGCCTTGGGGCACCACCGCCAGCATCCCCATGCTCGTTGTTGATGTGGACGGCGATGGCCAAAACGAGCTCATCACCGGTCATGCGCACGGCTACGGTCTCTGGTGGAGCAAACGCCGTGCCGATGGCACGTGGCACCACCACCCCATCGACCCGGAGAATGCGCAGTACCACGATTTACACTGGGTTGACATTGACGGGGACGGCCAGCCCGAATTGGTCACGGGCAAACGACATCGTGCCCACAACGGCAATGACCCCGGCGAGTGGGACGATGTGGGCCTGTACTACTTTACATGGAGCGGTGAACATTTCGTCAAACAGGTCATCAACTACGGACCCATCGGCCACGGCAAGGGATGTGGCATTCACTTCGCAGTGGCCGATATCTTCCAACGGGGGCGGCTAGACATCGTAGCACCCGGCAAAGACGGGCTCTATCTCTTTGTGAACCAAGGGTCGTAGCACCACATCAGCGTGCACGGTGGCCGAGCATGTGGAGTGCACGCAGTGGCGGCACAAACAACACGAGGAAGCTGAGATTTAACAGCAAATTTCCGGGTAAACCGGCAGCCAGCGATCCCGCACAATCCACAACGAACCATGCAACGAGTGCGCTGAGCATGAGGCGGGGCACTTGCGGGGCAACCCGAAGCAGTTGCGGGTCCGCAAGCAGGTACATCAGTGTGCCCCAGCCGACCATGGTGCCACCGAGCACGGCGTTCACGGCGCGTGTTTCCACAGCGAAAAAGGCGGGGTCGCCGTCGAGCGGCCATTTCAACAGGTCGAACAACCACAACCAGCCCACAGCCGTTGCCGGATGACTCGCCAAGGCACACACCACACCGACGACCACAGTAATCGCACTGGCCACCTTCAACCAGAGAATGCTTCGTTGTCGTGTCATGATGATTACCCTTTCATCTGTACGTTTCATACCAAACCACACGTGGATGTGAGAAAAAGCAACAACCAACTCATGCCCCATGGTAGCAATGGATCTCCCCTTATCACTCTCCTCAATGCAACCACCACACATTCATGATTCATATGACAATTTTTGCCCAAGGGATTCAGCAAAACGCAATAGATAGCCATCTGGGTCTTGGAGCAAACACTCACGCACCCCTTCTGCCACGCCAGCATGTGTCTGATACCACGTCTCGGTGAGTGGACGAAAGAGCACAATACCGTGGCTGGTGCAGACGTCTACGATGCGTTGCGCATCGGGGACTTCAATTTGTAAATTCATGCCTCGACCAAACGGGCGTTCGAGTGGAGCCACGTGCCAAGCATCCTCGTGCACCTGTTCGATCATCAGGTGTGCGTCACCCAGCATGAGATAGGCGAATGCTGGGTGCTCTCGTTGAAAGCGCACGGTGAATCCGAGCAACTGATAAAACGCCAACGAACCCGCGAAATCACTCACCATCAGTTCGGGCACCATAGGATTCCAATATGCATTCATCTTTCCCCCCATTTCACTCACGCACAATCCCCATGCGCTCGCTCACCACCCGCACCATCTCCACCGCAAACCGATACGTCGCCGCATGGTTGATGTCGTTGTTGCGGTGATCGCGGCGCCACTCGAGCGCATTTGCGATGATCGATGCCTGATCAGGTAGCTGCTGCATAGCCCACTCGGCGGCCACACGCTTGGAGGTCTGGATACCCTCCTGCCAGGCATACAACGCCCGACACATCGTCAGAATTGTATAGGCTTGTGACGGCCGTGAATCACGTGCATGCTCCACCCAATCACCCCATTCATCTACCTGCATGCGCACCGCATCGGTGAACTCCTGGCGCGTAATCAGCGGGATAATCGTCGTGGGACGAGGGCCATAGAGCACCTGGCTTTGATCGCGGATGGTGTACCAGTTAATCAGCCAGTCCAGCCCCGCATCTTTGATGTTGAACGGTTCGCCGGGGCTGATGACTGCAATCGGGCTACGTTTTTCTTTGAAAGAGTCAAGCGCGGCAAGGCTAATATACACCAACTCGATCCGGCCGGCCCAGTAGGGATATTGTAGCGCCAACTCGTCATGGAAGGCGTCAAGGGTGGCAAACAAGTCAGCATCGACGTCATGCGTGAGCACAACGAGGATGTCGATGTCGCTCGTATCTTCGTCGAAATCGCCCCACACCAATGAGCCGAACAGGTAGATGCCGACAAGTGTATCGCCGAGGCGAGTGGGTATGGTGTGCGTCGCGGTCGTGACCACAGAGTGGGCAGTAGAGGTCATACGTTGCTCAACTTTCTTGCAAAAAAGAGATTCAGCAGAGAGTAGTTACAGGAGCAACATGACAACACCTCAACATGCAGAAATAACCATGATACAGGTCTATTATATCAAGCCCATACACGTATAGAACGCCTGTGGCGACAATATGGTTAAGCACTTCGTCCATGCCGCAACATAACAAAAAACCACCCATACAGCATTTGGCAACTGCCAGTGTACGCTGCATGGGTGATTTGAAGGATAGACTACCGAATTTCAACCGTGATATTCGTTTGGACAAAGTCACGATTGCCCAGCGTATCACGCACACTTAACCAGACTGTGTAGACACCCGGGCCAGCGTGCGCGTTCCAAACAATTTGTTGGGTGTACTGCACGGCTACACCAGATCCCGATGCATCAGGGATAACAACTCCCTCGGGCGACGTGTACATGGCATATGAACCACGACCAGCCGGATCTGCAAACCAATAACCGTCTTTGGCCATCCACACACCGGTACCGCTTATGCCGGTCTCGTCGTCTAGTCGCCACGATATCGCGAGCGGGTCACTCGTGCTTACGATAGTTGCAGATGCAGCAAGTTCAGAGATTACTGGGGCATCGTCATCACTCGAACCATTCTCGACCATGAGTACAATGCGCTGTGGTATTGCATAATTGCCGAAGACATCGGCAGCTTGTATCTCAACAAAGTACTCACCGTTCACCGCATTTGCCGGTATGGCACACGCAACTTGGAACGTGGTACTCGAGATGGAGCTCGATGATGTTACCGATGCAATCGGTGTAGCAAAAATAACAAACCCACACCATTCAGTAATCCAGCCAGGTGCACCACCAATGAACATCCACGAGACGTCAATCGGAGACTCATCCTCGACCATCCACTCAAAGACTGCCGTTTCACCGGCAGTCACGCTTCGCGTGAGGGCCAACGGTCCAATGACCGGAGCGACCATGTCAACACCACAGTCACCCGTCACGATATCGCTCACATCGCCATCACAAATATCATCACCTTCACCCGGGTCAATGCGGTCACGCTTGTCACCCCCGTGGAGCACGTCGTCTCCGCTATCGCCGACCAAAACATCACTCCCACCTTCACCGAGCAACGTGTCATTGCCAGTTTGACCGTTGAGACGATCGTTGCCTGCACCACCGTTTACTGCATCATCACCACTCCCTCCATTGAGGGTATCGTTGCCTGCATCGCCGTTCAGTGTGTCGTTGCCGTCTTGACCGTCAAGACGGTCGTTGCCTGCACCACCGATGAGCGTGTCATCACCACTCCCTCCATTGAGGGTATCGTTGCCTGCATCGCCGTTCAGTGTGTCGTTGCCGTCTTGACCGTCAAGACGGTCGTTGCCTGCACCACCGATGAGCGTGTCATCTCCGCCGCCGCCAAGTAAGACGTCGTTGCCTGCACCACCGATGAGCGTGTCATCTCCGCCGCCGCCAAGTAAGACGTCGTTGCCACCCAACCCACAGATGACATCGTCAGCTGGAGTACCCTGGAGTACATCAGCCCGCGCAGTGCCCACGATGGTACATGAAGCGGGAATGCTCTGAGCTTCAACGGGCGGCACGCCACCCATTCCCAAGAGAGTAATAAGCGCTATCACAGGAAGCGAAATGCGGACGTTCATCATTATGACCTCACGAAAATATCTCTGTTGTTCCTACGGAGTGAATATCTTTATACAAAATATGAACTTTCTTTTGTTTATATTCTATCAAAACATTCGGAATTGTTATGAATTTCATATGAGGAAACAATGAAAATTTCGCATCACAGGCCGGTAGGCATCCATACTCCGCGGGCATAACGATGTCACTAGTATCGTTGTCAACATTCCCTCTACACGAACCAAAGAGATAACGACTCTTAGCAGATAGCCTACTCCCAATAGCAATCGAGTTGGCACAGTCCCATGATCGACACTACCAGATGCGACCACGCTTACCTCCGTGGCTGTTGATACAGACACATGCTACTCAACGCCAGCGTCATGCCAACAACGAGGAGCCACACCACACGCACCATACCAGTGGTCGGATTCACCAGCCCGGCTTGACTAATAAACCACCCATTTACAAGCACATACAGCACCACACCACTCCAACCCACCCATTGCCGCTGCGACCACGCTTGCACCCAAAGGACAAGCAACAATGCAACGAGAGCCCGAGGGAGCTCAAATTGTTGGATGACGGCATGGATGAGTACATCAGCAAAACTCACCAACACCAAGGCGCGTGCGTACCACGTAGTATGCCAAGATGGCTGCATCACAGACTCCTTTGTCTCATCGGCACATGTCGTCGTCACGTTTTATGGCACAAGCAATCCGAGCAATTCCTCTGCAGTGACATTGGCAATGTAATGCGCAACATCGACATCGGCCAGCGCTACCATCACCGCATCACGCGTATAGGGCACATCGTGCAGGCGGGCGGTGAGTTCGCTCATTTCACCCTGCCCCATGAAATCGCCAAAGATGCTGGCAGACACGATGCGGTTGTGCTGAATGTCGAGACGCACATCAACCTCACCGCCAGCAAAGCGCTGTGAGCGTTGCACGTTGGCACCCGGATTGCGCCCGTAGTTCCAATCCCAGTTGGCATAGCGGCTCGCACGGAGCTCGGCCACGCCCTGCCAATCAGCATCCTGCATGTTGACACTGGGGATGCGGGCGCGATCGCGCGTGCCGAAGATTTTTTCCAAAATACGCTCGCGCAACTCGACCGCTGTAATCGGCGTGGTCAAAAATTCGTTGATGTTGGCCACCCGACTGCGGATCGACTTGATGCCCTTGGACTCTACTTTGCCGGGTTTGGGGCGTAGCGCGGCCACCAACTGGTCGACGTCCGAGTCCACGAGGAGCGTGCCGTGGCTGAGCATGCGGTCTGAGGCGGCAAACTGCGCATTCCCGGAGATTTTGCGCCCCGCCACCACGATGTCGTTGCGTCCACTCAATTCGGCGGGAATGCCCAGATCGTGGAGCACCGCTAGCACGGGCCCATTGAACGTGTCGTAGCGGTTGAATCGCTCGTTGACGTCGCGGGTCATGAAGCTGAAGTTCAGGTTGCCGCCATCGTGGTAGACGGCACCACCGCCCGATACACGCCTGACCACCTGAATCTGTTTGGCGGCCACCACATCTTGGTCGATTTCTTCGATGGTGTTTTGGTTGCGCCCAATGATGATTGCGTTGTGGTTGATGTAAAACAACAACAAATCTTCATCCGCAAGCTGGTGGCGAATGGTGTATTCTTCGAGTGCCAAATTACGCGTGGCATCGGTGATATCGCGATTATCAACGTAACGCATAGCCCTACTACCCCTTGTATACCGTACTACCCGTAGTATACCAAGTTGCCTCTTGATGTGGAGAAAGGGGGAAGCACGGACTCATCGTTTCCCCATTGAATCCTCATACAAACGGTGCTACAATCGGGGCAACCGCAAGGTTGATTCATCGCCCCGATGAATCCGCGATGCTCCCCGCATCGCACTGTCAACGGGAGGACGTTATGGAACTCATCGTTCGCACCCAGCATGGTCACCTCAGCCCTGCCACCCGCGCCCGCATCGACGAAAAGGTCCACACACTCGAGCGCTACTTGCGCCCCATCCAAACGGTCACGGTCGACATCAGCCAAAAGGACAAGCACCACCGGGTACAGCTGACGTTGGTCGGTGAGCACGGCATTTTGTTGCGCGCCGAAGAGCGGGCCGACGAGCTCATGCATGCCATCGAGCAGGGGATTGCCACGCTACGACGCCACATTGAGCGCTACAAAGGACGCCACTGGCGCAACACACAACGCCACGCACAAGCGCCCAGTGCCGCCGAAGTGGCCGAGGTCAGTGCGCCAGTGGTCAACGACATCGTGCGCACGAAGTCGTTTCACATCAAACCCATGAGTGACGAAGAAGCGCTCGAGCAGATGGAGTTGCTCAGTCATTCGTTTTATGTATACCGCGACCATGATTTACAGGTGCGTGTGCTCTATCGCCGCGCCGATGGTCGCTACGGCATCATCGTGACCGCCTAATCATTTGACTGCCGGCTTGCCACCACTGACCGATACGGCAGTGGTGGCTTTTTGTCGTACAATACAGAGCAAGAGCACAACATATTTGCACAAGGTGTGTTATGTCACGTCATCACCGACCACGCGTAGTTGTCACCGGGCTGGGCGCGGTCAGCCCCATCGGCAACACGGTGGCACAGTTTTGGGAGCGTCTCTGCGCTGGCGTATCCGGGGTAGACATCGCCACCCGCTACGACCCCACAGACATGCCCTATGTGATTACCGCAGAAGTCAAAGATTTCGACCCAACGCAGCACATGGACGCCAAGACGGCCAAGCGCACGGCGCGCTTCGTGCAACTTGCGTTGGCGGCGGCTGGCGAAGCCATCACCAACAGTGAGCTCGACCTCGCTCAGATTGATCGGACCCGGGTCGGCGTCGTCATTGGCACGTCGTTGGGTGGGACTGCCGAAGTCGAAGAGCAGACGTTGCGCTTTGAGGCCAAGCAACGCAAGCGTGTCGAACCACTCTACCTGCCCACGTTCATTTACAACATGGCGTCCTGCCACGTGGCCATGGCCTACGACTTCCACGGTCCCAACACGACTCCGGTCATGGCCTGTGCCACCGGATCCTATGCGATTGGCGCCGCTTTCCGCATGATTCAGGCGGGTGACGCCACCGTGGTAGTCGCCGGCGGAAGCGACGCGGGAGTCACCGCGCTCAACTCCATGGCCTTCGGCGTGATTGGCGCCATTGCGCCGCCGGGTGAGGACCCGAGCCGGGCGGTGCGACCGTTTGATGCGGAGCGGCGGGGCACGGCTGGCGGCGAGGGGTGTGGCGTGCTCATCCTCGAGGAGCTCGAGCATGCGTTGGCCAGAGGTGCGACCATTTATGCGGAAATCGTGGGCTTCGGCGCCACCGAAGACGCGTTCCATTTGACAGCACCCGCCCCCGATGGTCGCTATGCGGCCCTCGCCATGCAACGCGCCTTGGCGGATGCACAATTGGCGCCGACCATGATTGACCACATCAGCGCGCACGGCACAGCCACGTCAATCGGCGATGCGGCTGAGACAGCGGCCATTCATGCGGCCTTTGGGGCACATGCGCCACAGATTGCGGTCAGTGGCATCAAATCGATGATTGGGCATACCGCTGGGGCCGCCGGCGCACTTGCAGCCGTGGGCGTCGTCAAAAGCATCATGCACCAGGTCGTACCACCGACCATGGGATATGCCACTCCCGACCCCGCCTGTGATCTCGACTACGTGCCCAACGTGGCACGCACCATGCCCGTGAGAGCGGCCATGGTCAACGCATTTGGCTTTGGTGGGCAAAACGCCGTCGTGCTGTTTGCTCAATATCAAGCATAGTAGAGTGCTCCGCATGCAATCAGAGAGGATGCAGACGTGATTATCATCGCCAGTGAAAACGGGGACATCGGCTTGAAACAAGGATGGGAAATCCTCAAAAACGGCGGCACGGCCATCGAGGCGGTCGAGGCCTGTACGTGGCCCGTCGAAGACAACCCACTCGACAATTCGGTGGGCTACGGCGGCTACCCCAACGTGCTCGGTCAAGTCGAGCTCGACGCCTCCATCATGGATGGCAAGTATTTGCGCAGTGGGTGTGTGGGTGCCATCAAGGGATTTCGTCACCCCATTAGCGTGGCGCGCAAGGTGATGGAAGAACTCCACCACGTGATGCTCGTGGGCGAAGGTGCGGAGATGTTTGCCCGTGAAAAAGGCTTCACCGCTGAGAATTTGTTGAGCCCCGAAGCGGAGCAGACCTGGCGTGACGGTCTGGCGGGCAAGTTTGGCCCCGAATGGGCCAGCGACGGCTTGGCCAACATCAAGGCGTTGATTAGCCAAGCAAGCAAACTCGCCACCGATCCGCAGAAAGTGGCCGGCACCGTGAATTTCATCGCCATTGACAGCCACGGCAACATGGCGTCAGCGGTGAGCACCAGTGGTTGGGCATGGAAGTACCCCGGTCGCCTCGGCGATTCACCCATCATCGGTGCGGGCAATTACTGCGACAACCGCTTCGGCGGCGCCGCCTGCACAGGACTCGGCGAAATCGCCATTCGTTGTGGTCTGGCCAAGACCACCGTCATGAACATGCGCTTCGGCATGAGTGTCGAAGAAGCGGTCCTCAGCGCCTTCGAGGACATGCGCAACATCGGCATGGCTCCCGAGCAAATCAACATGAACATGGTGGCGCTCGACGCACACGGACGCCACACCGCCATGAGCACCAACCCCAACGCCAAGTACGCCTACATCGGTGATGGCATGAACGAACCCGCTTTAGTCCCACGGGTGAAATTCACCGTCTAGGAGTACCAACGCATGACAACAACCCGTGGCTGGCGTCAGTTCCTCATTTGCTTGTGGGTGATGGTGGCGGTGGCCTGTACCACACAGGTGCCGACGCCCGTGGTCACCCAGAGCACGGCGCCGGCCACGCTTGTTGTTTGGCACGCGCTGAGTAGCACCACCGAATACGCGGTCACTGAGCGCATCCAGCATATTGCCGAACAACACGGTTTCGTGGTGGTCATCCAAAAAATGCCCGCTACCACCATTGTGCGCGATGTGCTGACGGCCTGGCCACAAGCGCGCGGAGCGCACGTGGTCATCCTCAACAACGCCCAACTTGCTCAGCTTGCCAGCGCCGAGCTCGCCCTGCCACTCGACAGCCTCATCGACCCCAACAACCGGAGCACACTCGCCGACAACGTGCTCGACACGGTCACGTTTCGCGGCAGCGACCAACGAAATCATGTCTACGGCGTCCCCATTAGTTATGCACTGCCAGTGCTCTACTACAACATGCGCAACGTGCTCAGTGCGCCCCGCCAGAGCGACGATTTGTTTGGCATTGCCCACAGTCTCTATGCGCCACCCCAGTGGGGTCTCGGCATCGACCTGACGTTCGACACCATGGTGAGTTATCTGGCCGCCTTCAACGGGCAAATTTTTTCACCACAAGGTGACGTCGTACTTGGGAGCAGTGGGCGTACCGGCAGTGAGGCGTGGCTGACGTGGTTGGCCGGATTGAACGCCGACCCGCAGATGCTCACCAAGTTGCATGCGGTGTTTACCATCGAGCGTGCACTGGCCTCGGGCAATCTCACCATGGCCATGGATTCATCGGCGCAGTACGTGACCTACCAACAGGTGTGGGGCGAGGCCACCGGTGTAATCGGGCTCCCTGATCTCAGCCTGACCGCTGGTGCCGCCCAGCCGTACCTGCAAACCACCGTCGTAACCCTCAATCCACGACTCAGCGCCCAAGAGAGCGTTGCAGCCCGCGTGCTCCTCAACGAGCTCATCAATCTTGAGAGCCAACAGCAGTTCCGCGACGCCGGCATCCAGCCTGTCAATCAACTGGTTGACGTGCAGAACACGCCCATTTTACAGGCCACGCAACAAGCGGCTGCACAAGCCGTGGCGCCGCCGGTCGCCATCTTGCGCGCCGACGTCTACGCCATCGTACGCACCATGATGACACAAGTCATGATCGGCACCCAAACTCCCGCCGATGCGGTCACCTTGGCCGATCAGCAACTCCGCCAACTCCTCGTAGAAAGTGACACCCCATGAGCTCCAATCTCGCTGACCACATCCGCAACATTCCCGACTTCCCGATTCCGGGCATTCAATTCAAAGACATCACCACGTTGCTCCGGCACGGCGACGCCCTGCATCAGGCCATCGACGTGTTCGTGGAGCGCTACCGCGACCAACACATCGACGCCGTGGTGGCCATTGAATCACGCGGATTCATCTTTGGAGCACCGTTGGCCTATGCACTCGGCATCGGGCTCGTACCCGTGCGCAAGGTGGGCAAACTGCCCGCCGACACCTACCAGGTCGAATACGCCCTCGAGTATGGCACTGCCACCCTCGAAATCCACAAAGACGCGTTCCAACCGGGGGCTCGGGTCGTGGTCATCGATGATTTGTTGGCCACCGGTGGCACCATTGCGGCCGCCTGTGAGCTTGCCACCAAAGCGGGGGCCACCGTGGTCGAAGCGGCGTTTTTGATCGAGCTCGAGTTCCTCGCTGGTCGCCAAAAACTACAGGGCTACGACATTTTTGCGCAAATCACCTACTAACTGGTCGGACGACGGACACGTTGAATGGCAATCACGTATCCCACCAGCAAAATGACCGCAAACCCGAACCACTGCACCGCATAACTGAGGTGGTTGCCGTTGCCAATCACCCCTGTGGCGGCCGGAATCGGTTGGCCAGCCGCAGGGGCGGTGCCGTCGGGTTGGATGTCGATGAACCCGTCAACGAGGGGGTAGGGCATTTGGGCGGCAACGACCGGAATGTCGATAAGGAACCACTTGTCACGCCACCCAGACTCACTCGGCGTCTCGGTGACTTGGCCCGTGTTGGGCTGAGAAATGCGCCATACGCCGGTGATGTCTTGGGGGCCGGAGGGTGGTGGCACCTGCGCTTGCCAGTCTTTGAGACCGTCTTGGTAGGAAATCCAGCCCCGGTTGACCAACACCACCTGGCCATCGTCCAAGCGCAACGGGGTCAAGACGTGAAACCCGGTGCGCCCTTGGTGCTCGCGGTTGCGCCACAAAATTTGCTCCGTCGCCACGTAAACGCCGCGCACCCGCACATTGCGGTATTCGCGTTCAGCAACCGGAGCCGCCAACAACGCTGACAGCGGGATAGGCGGGATGCTCATGCGCTCGATCATCGTGCTACTCTGGGCCACCCGTTGCCAATGTCGATCGAGTTGCCAAAAGCCAAGGCGCACCAATCCCACGGCAATGAGCACCACCAACAACGTCAAGTAGCGCCGGCGACCGTGCCACAACAAATATGCCATTGACATGCGTTTTTTCCTTTGTAGGTCAGATAACTACCACGTCACGTACCGCACAAAATCGGTTTGACACGAGCCGTGTGAGCTGGTATACTTTCATTCGTTATGCCGATATAGCTCAGCGGTTAGAGCGAACGACTCATAATCGTTAGGTCGGTGGTTCGATTCCACCTATCGGCACCATACTCAGACACTCGCAGCTTCGCCTGCGGGTGTTTTTGTTTGTGGAGTAGGCTCTGCCCAGCGGAGCCGCATCAACGGTTGCTCGAGGAGTACGTGCCAGCGGTCGGCCAACCACAGAGCCCCCAACACATACACGATGGTAATCAGGCTATCAAGCGCCCAGTGGTCACCCACGCCGCCAGCCAATTCTTCGATGGTCAACCGCCACGGTAAGTGGAGCAGGTAGAGGGGATACGAGATGTGGGCAATCCACTGCACCAGCCGTTGCCCACCGTTGAGACGGGGCGGGCTCCACGTCGCTAATGCCGGCAACAGCAGAGCAATGGCGATCGAGGTCACACTCAGAAGCACGGCTCGTGGCAACCACGCGGTCTGGAGCTCGGCGGCATACCCCACAAATAAACCAACACTCAACGCGGCCAAACCGACGCCGAAACTGGTCACCCAAGGACGCCACGACCAATGTGGCGCCCAACTCCGCCACCACCAGACGGCGGCGACCCCCATGGCAAGTGCGTCAAGTCGCAACGGCACACGCTGACGCAACGTGCTCTCCCAATCGGCACTCCCCGTCACAACCACCCAAATGCGCACTGCGAATGGCACCATGATGAGCAACGCCAACAGCAGACGCAACACGCGTTGTGGCGCCATGCGGATGCTCCACAGGCTGAGCATGCCCGCCACAACCACATAAAACCACTCCTCGATGGAGAGGCTCCAAGCCACAAAGAAATAGGGAGGATGCGCCTGCCATATATTTTGCATGAATAACCAGTAATCGCTGATGGTGTGCCACTGCGCACCTCCCCAGCCACCGATGGCGACCACCGCCAACATGATCCAGTAGGGGATAATGGTGCGCACCCAACGACGATGCAAAAATCGCCCGAACGTGGCTGGTTGTGACCATTCCGCCAAACGATCGATGATGAGGCCACCAATGAGCCAACCACTCAGCACGAAAAAGCTTTCCACCCCAACAAACGAGCACCACAGTGGGAACCACTGCAACGATGCGGGATAATAGGGCAATGTGGCCGAAGCATGACCCACGAGTACACAAGCGATGGCGAATGCGCGGATGACATCAAGGCCGAAACGGCGCCCCGAATGACTTGGTGCTGATGATGTGGCCTGGTCACCACTCAGCCAACGTGCCATGGTCGGGCCAATGCTGTACATAGCAGACCACCACGCTGACCACCGTTGTTCGAGATTGCGACGACGTCCCCACCACCAACTTGCGCCGATGAGCACCACGATGAACCAATAGCTCCCCCCGAGCCACGCCATACCGATAAGCACCGCCGCTCCCCACCAGCGCCACCACGGTGCAAGGCGGGGCCACCACTGCTGGCGGTACTGCATCAAGGCCACACTCGTGCAAAGCACCAACAGTTGCCACAACACCAACCAACTCTCGCTACCGCGAACCCAGACCACTACGAGTGCGCTGGCCACCACCACCAAACTAACCACCGCCGCCCGCATTGCGGAGAATGCGAGCGCACGAGGCACAGCCCAAGCAAGACCAACAACAATGCCACATGCGCTCAGCAACAGATAGGCGTCCGCACGTACCACGACGACCGCCACCACACTCACCCAGGCCGAAACGACACTCCACCCGAGTGGCAGACGCCACAAACCCAACCACAGCGCCAATACCAGCCAAGTCAAAACCGTCACGCCAAGGGCGGTTGGAGCGGGCCAGTGCCACCCTTGCGGAATCAGACGAACTTCGTCGAGTGCTACCCCTACGAGGCGGCGATCGGCCGTATTGGGTACCGCCGCCGTCAAAGTCAGCGTAAGTGGCGCGGTGAGCGTTGGCGGGACATCTACGGTGAAGCGCTGCGGCGCAAATCCAGGCGTTACGACCACCGCGTGTGTGTCCCCTGCGACTTGCACGGTCAAGGGAGTGTCGATGGGCGCAGTTGTGAGCAGTTGAAGCGTGTACTGCCCAGCACCGACTCCCGGCAACTGCAGACTGGCTTGAGGTTTGCTCCAACGGAACGATGTCCCAGCGCCGTATTCGATGGCATAAAAATCAGTCACATAGGACTCGTCCCATTTGCCGATATCGACGCGGTAGGGCGTCGGCGCAGACCATGCTAGTAGCAGGCCTACGAACATACCACACAGCACCACCATGCGCCATACGGGTGACCAATTCATTGCATATCTCCCCTAGGGCGATCAAGTGCCACAAAGGCCCGCGTCACCCCCAGCTCAGGGAGCATGGGCACCGGCCGCGGTTGGGGCAAGAGACTAGGCAACGCACGTTTGATTTCTACGTACGCATAACTCGCGGCCACGACCAATTCGGTGGTCGTCGGCATGGCGTCGTAGCATCCCCGCACCGCAATCATGGCGGGCACCCCGAGTGTGCGCAAAATCATGGCGCCGTTCGACAATTCTGCGCCCGACTCAGCTACAACGGCTACACACGCTTGTGCGGCCTCAATCCACTGCGCATCGAACTGGCGCACCACCAAAATGCGCTCCGTAGCCGCAATTTCGGCCGGCGGGGCAGCTTGCGGCGTCAACGGACGCCACGCCCGACCGTGTACCACGCCGGCGTTGATACTACTCCCCTCGAGAATCACGCGCATGTGGCTCCCCTCACGGTGCCACGTCAACGGGTCCTCGAAGCGGGTCACGTGCAGTGGCACGTGCAAATCGGCCAATTCTTGTTGCGCGGCTCGCCGCTGTACAATCACCTCTGGCGCAATCACGACGCCTTCGCATGCATGCACAAATTCTTCGGGGCTGAGATACCAGATGGCACCCACAAAGGGCAGCGCTCGACGCTCTACGGCACGCTCGGCTTGTTGTAAAAACAACCGGCGCAAACGGTCGATGACCTGCATGGCGGCCGCTTGTACTGCATCCCGCTGGAGCAACGCCCAGCGGAGCACTTGCCAGACCGGCCAAGCCATGGCGGCTCGAAATGTCAGTCGCGGGGGCGGCGCGTCGACGACGCCCTGGAACAGCAACTGCTGAATCATGGACGACTCTTCGCGGAACCGTGGTGTGGCAATGTCGCCTTCGGCCACCGCCCGATACCCGTGCCGACTCAACACTTCTTCCCACATGCCCACAAACATGGCGTCACTCGGCATGAGACGATCGCGGAGTTGATCTGCAATATCGGGGCGCATATCGAGGAAGGTGCGAATGGGCGCCAAATCAGCATGTATTCGCCGCGTCAGTGTCGGGTAGCGCGCAATCCATTCGGTGTAGACACGGCGCCGACGCATCCAATGCTCGAGCGGACCAATAATGCGCCCCAAGGAGGCCATACTCGCATGCAAGACGACCACCACATCGTGCAAAATCATCACCATTTCGTCGAGGTTGTTGTGAAATCGTTGCACGCGCTGGTAGAGGCTTCGCAAGTGGATTACTTGCCGTGGAGCCCGCCGGAGCGTATCCCAGGTCAGCCTGAGTAGCCGCCACCACGATCGTCCGAGACGACGACGCTGCGTGGCCACCATCAGCATGGTGGCGTTGTTGAGATCTGCACTCACAAGACCGGGCAGTCCCCAACGTCGGAGCGTGTCTGCAAGCAGACTGTAGTTGTAGCGCGGTTGCCCAGCAAACAATTCAACATAGCGCCGGGTATCGGGCAACGACGTGTCGAATTGGCGGTAGTAGTGGTACATGTCGTCACTTGCACCGTAGTAGAGTTGCGCCATGAAGTACGACATGTGATCGGGCATCAGGTGCTGGAGCGTGCCCCCCGCAAAATCATCGTTGCGCCGGAGGGGATGGAGCAGTGGGCGGATTTGCAACAACCAGCAGGTCTGCCCGTCATCGGCCCATTCGATTTCCCAGTCATGATCACCGAACACCTGCCGGACCTGGCGAATGAGCGCTTGGAGGCGCCGTGCAAAGGGCACATCTGCGGTAGCCGCTTCGCCGTGACGCACCCGTGCCAGCTGAATCGAAATACCAGCCACTTGCCCCTGCACCAGCGGATCGGCCGTCCCACCGGTAAAGTTGACGACGTCATCTTCGTAGGCCGATTCCATCACCACGACCCCCGCATGTTGCGGCTCGACCATGGTCATCAAAAGTAAATCACGCCGTTGCACGCGTACGTAGCGCCCTGCCGCCGACCACAGCGTACAAATTGCGGTTGCCACCCCCTGCGGATCACGCCGATCAACGCGCAATTTGCTGACCGACACCCCCTGCAAGCGTAGCGCAGTTTCGTTTTCGGCGTTATACAGCCCACGCACCGCAATCCGTGGGCCCAGCTCGGTCAGCCCTTGGAATATTTTGAGGACATGGATGAACGCTTGAATATCACGGGGCACCAAGACATCTGCCGGGCCGGCCAACATGTCGTGGGTGCGCGCATACTGCCACGCATCGTCGAGCAAAATCACACTCCGTGGCACCGCAATCCCGGCGCGGGCTGCTTGGTTGAGCATCACTCCCTTGGCAGCAATGCCACGGCGTGAGAGATTTCCACGATGCAAGGGGATTACATACGGCGATGGAGCCATGATTGCACGTCTACCTGTTCCAGTCTGCTTCAGCATATCCATGCGATACGCTCGCGCTACGTGTATTATAATCCACCCTGCCACTGTGCTTCGCACGGATTGGCACGGCTTCGCGGTCGACCTCGTTTGTTTGTGAAGGAAAAACCATGCGGTACCAGCATTGGAGCATGCTCTACGGCTTTTGGGCGCTCGCAGTCTGTAGTCGAGCGCTCTGGCAATACGCAAGTCGCAGTGGCGATCTCTTGCCCAGCCATATTTCACTCCTCGCCGGCATCATCTACGTCATCATCACTTGGGCGGCTCTACGCAACCAATCTATGCTCCTGCGTGGCGGCCTCATCTGCGAAATCATCGGCGTCGTTGCGGTCAGTGGCTACGAAATGGTTGCGCCCTTGCCGTATGCCACCGCCTGGTCTCATTTCGGCGCTGGCTACCTCTACATCCCACTCATCTTGCCCATCGCCGGACTATGGTCGCTCCGGTCTGCCAGCGGTCCAACTTGACAAGCCGTACCCCCTCCTCTATACTCTTGGGTATTGACCTCATACTCATGTGAAGGCATTTCATTGACGACGATGCAGCTCCTATGCCTACCCTCTCTACGACACCTCCTAGGGGAGGAGGTCTTAGTGCGGTGAAAGCTCGGTCGTAGCTCATAAACGTACGATGGACCTCTCCCAGCACACGTGGGAGAGTTTTTTTGTTGCTGTGTCTCGTCATTAATTCAGAGGAGTGGTATCGTTATGTCAGAGCAAAAACGCGATCGTTTTGACCCGTCCATTGAGGCGAAATGGCGCGAATTCTGGGCCACCGAGGGAATTTTTAATGCGGGGCGGCGCCCTCAGGCACCCCACCGCTACATCCTCGAGATGTTTCCGTACCCGAGTGGTGACCTGCATATCGGGCACCTAAAAAACTACGTCATCGGCGACGTGTTGACGCGCTTTTATGTGTCACGTGGCTACGACGTCATGCACCCCTTCGGCTGGGACGCGTTCGGGTTGCCGGCCGAAAACGCCGCCATCAAGCGTGGCATTAACCCAGCGGATTGGACCAACAACAACATTCAAGAATCCAAGAATTCGCTCAACATTGCGGGCATCATGTACGACTGGAGCACCGAATTAGCCACGTGTGCGCCCAACTACTACAAGTGGACACAGTGGCTCTTTCAGTTGCTCTACGCACGCGGCCTCGCCTACCGAGCCAAGTCACTGGTCAACTGGGACCCCGTCGACCAGACGGTGCTCGCCAACGAGCAAGTCGACAGTGAAGGCCGGAGCTGGCGCAGTGGTGCCAAAGTCGAAAAGCGCGAGCTCGAGCAGTGGTACTTCAAAATCACCGCCTATGCGGAACGCCTGCTCCAAGACCTCGACAAATTGACCGCATGGCCCGAGCAAGTCAAAACCATGCAACGCAACTGGATCGGCAAAAGCGAAGGTGCCGAAGTCACCTTCACTTGCGATGCCGGCGATTTGGTTGTCTTCACTACGCGCCCAGACACCCTGTGGGGCGCCACGTTCATGGTTCTTGCTCCGGAGCACCCCTACGTGGCCCAGCTCACCGTCGCCGACAAGCAGGCCGACGTTGCGGCGTACGTCAATCAAGCCAAGCTCACCAAAGAAATCGACCGCACCAGCACCTCGCGAGAAAAAACCGGCGTCTTCTTGGGGAGCTACGCGGTCAACCCTGTCAACGGCGCCCGCATCCCCATCTGGATTGCTGATTACGTGCTGATGGGGTATGGCACTGGCGCCATCATGGCCGTGCCCGCCCACGACGAGCGTGACTTCGCTTTTGCGCGCCAATTTGGCCTCGACATCGTGGTAGTCGTGCAGCCCGAGGGGACCCAACTCGACGGTGCGACCATGCCCGAAGCATGGCCCGGGGAAGGCGTCATGGTGAATTCTGGCCCGCTCAACGGCATTCCAGCCGGCAAGGGTGAGGCGCAGAGTGTCAAGGCGGCCATCCAGTGGCTCGAAACGCACAGCAAAGGCAAGGGCACCATCACCTATCGCCTGCGTGACTGGTTGATTAGTCGGCAACGCTACTGGGGCGCACCCATCCCCATGCTCCACCTCGCAGATGGCAGTATTGTGCCCGATCCTCGCCTGCCCGTGGAATTGCCCCAAGTCGAAGACTACCTGCCCAAAGGCAAATCCCCCTTGGCCGCTGCCACCGATTGGGTCAACACCACCGATCCGGTGAGTGGACAACCCGCAAAGCGTGACACCGACACCATGGACACCTTCGTGGATTCTTCGTGGTACTTCTTGCGCTTTGCAGACGCACAAAACGACGAAGAAATCTTCGCCAAAGAAAAAATCAGCCGCTGGATGCCCGTCAACCAGTACATCGGCGGCATCGAGCACGCCATCTTGCACCTGCTCTACTCGCGCTTCATCACCAAGGTGCTCTACGACGAAGGGCTGGTCCCCCACGACGAGCCGTTCGATGCACTCTTTACCCAAGGCATGGTGCAACGCCGTGTGCGCACGGCCTTGAGTGGCACTGCGCACGTGGAGTTCCCCGAAGAGTTACGCCGCAAAATCGAGCTTCCCAGCGGGCAAGTGGAGATCGAGGCGGCCCGCAAGGCGCTGAAACCACACGGCTATACGCTCGAAGGCGATGCAAACACCGGCTGGGAAGCGGTCAGTGGTCCCGTTACCATGTCCAAGAGTGCGGGCAACGGCATTCCGGTTGGGCCGTTTGTGCGCCAATACGGCTCCGATGTGGCCCGTATCGTGGTGCTGTTTGCGGCTCCACCCGAAAACAGCATGGAATGGACCGATGAAGGTGTCGCAGGAGCCCAACGCTTCCTCAACCGCGTCATGGCGTTGTTCATGGCAGAAGCCGACCACGTGCGTCAGCACGCCTACGGCAGTGTGACCACGGCTAGTATTGCCGACCACGAGCGCGATTTGTGGCGGGCCGTGCATGTTGCCATCCGCAAGATCAGCCAAGACACCGATTCGTTCCGCTTCAACACGGCCATTGCCGCCATGATGGAGCTCCTCAACGAAGTCCAGCGCTATCGCAACGAGCATCCGTGTGGCGCGGCCTACTACGAGGTAGCACACATCTTTGCGCGCCTGCTTAGCCCCTTTGCACCACACTTGGCCGAAGAACTCCATGCGGCCTTTGGTGGGCACGGCAGTATCTACGATGCTGGTTGGCCGCAGTGGGACGAAGCGGCGCTGCTCGTCAGCGAAATCGAAGTCGTGGTACAAATCAACAGCAAGGTGCGTGGTCGCATCATGGTACCAGCGGCGGCTGATGCGAGCCAGCTCGAAGAGTGGGGGCGCAATAGCCCACGCATCCGCGAACTCATTGGTGATGCCACCATCAAAAAAGTCATCGTCGTCCCCGGCAAACTGGTCAACTTCGTCGTGTAATCGAGTCATCACCCCCACCCCTCCGTCGCCGCTAGCGACGGAGGGGTGGCACAGCCGTCTACCACCGAGGGACTACGCATGCTGACCCTGCGACTTCTGCCCGCTCACTACGTGATTTGGCAACTCCCCGGCGATACGAACACACCTGACCCTGTGGAACGAGGCGATTTTTACTGCGTCATCCGCACTGCACACGAACTCTCGGGGGTTTGCACGCCGGCCCACGTACCAGCGGGAGCCACCGTGGACGCGGGGTGGCGCTGCCTCGAGTTTCACGGCCCATTCGATTTAACGCTCACCGGCATCATGGTGCAGGTGGCACAGCCACTCGCCAGCGCCGGCGTGCCCATCTTCACCCTAGCCACCTACAACACCGATTATCTGCTCGTACCGCACGCTCGCCTCGCAGACACACACGTGGCTCTCCACAACGCTGGTATTCGGGTGGTGGAAACCACCGCTTGAACGAAGGAGTTCACCATGCGCCAGACGCAAGATCATTTCAGTGGGGTGGCACAAAACTACGCGTCGTTTCGCCCCACCTACCCGCCCCAACTCGCCGTCGATTTGGTCACCATGGCCGGCGGGCCGACGGCCGTCGTCTACGACATCGCGGCGGGCAGTGGCCAGGCCACGCTCGACCTCGCAGCAGTGGCCCAAACCGTGTTCGCCAGCGACGTGGCCAGCAAGCAAATCGCCGCCTTGCCCGTTCATCCGCGCATCCACCCCCTCGTGGCACGTGCGGAGGCCAGCGGCGTTGCAGACCAGAGCATCGACCTCGTGACCGTGGCGCAGGCCATGCACTGGTTTGATGTGCCGGCGTTCCAACGAGAAGTCCGGCGCATTTTGCGCCCCACCGGCATCGTGGCAGTCTGGAGTTATGCGCTCCTCAGTGCCACCCCAGCCGTCACCGCCATCATCAATGACCTCTACCACGAGACCGGCCCGTGGTGGCCTGCCGATCGCCGCCACGTCGATAATCACTACGCCGAGCTCCCCTTTGCGTTCACACGCGTCGCCTACACGCCCCCTGCGATGACCGCCGCATTCACACTGCCACGCCTGCTCGGCTACTTGGGAACCTGGTCGGGCGTGCAGCGCTATCAAAAGGACCAGCAACGTGACCCGGTGGCAGAGCGCCAAGCCGCCTTGGCAGCCGCTTGGCACGGTGATCCACAAGAACCGATGACCTTTGCGTTTGACCTCACCGTGTTGGTAGGACGCGTGAGCGCATAACCACACCAGATTGGCGGGCGGCGCATCATCCACGACCTCGCATGCGCATGTTGGGTAGATTTTACCGTGAAGATTTGCTACTATAATATGTAGCAAATCCAATTATTTGAATAGGCGCATCCATGTCAGCACGCCCCGAAAAATTGCTCAACACCGCATATTTATCGGTACACCGCACGTCTGTGACCGATTTATCCCAGATACAAGGCATCATTGAGGACAGCACCGGCACATTACGCGTCCGGTATGGCATTGGGCCATGGGGGCTTGCAACGACTGCGCGCCAAATGGAGCGCCATTTCTTGCAACGGCACGTCTACCAGATCATGTACCACCGCGTGTATGTGGGCACGTTCACGCTGAGTCTCAACGCACCACAGTGGTATCCACCGGATGCATTCACGGATGCTCACAGCGTGGGGGTATACATCAGCAATTTTTACATTATGCCCAGCATGCAGCGCCACGGCATTGGCACGTGGGCCATGCAAAAAATCACCACACTGGCCCAAAACGAGGGCTGGCAGAGCATTCGCGGCGATATTTTTGCGCCGGTCAGCGAATCCATTGCGTTTTTAAATGTGATCGGGGTCGACTGGCGGGTTGCAGTCGTATACGCCAATCACGAACACTGGCTGTACGAATACGCCAGCACGCCCGCTTAGGCGTTGCCCACACGCTCTAACCAATCTGCGAACCGTGGCCAACCGATGATGCGACACCAGCGGGCGCCATCGTGACGCCATGCGTGTGCCCAACTCGCCGAACCAGACCACACGATGTGCATCATGACCGCGGTCAACAACACGATGGCATAGAATTTGTACGAGCTCAACACCAGCGACACCACGCCGAGGTCATATTTGTAGTTGAAACTGCGTTGATTGCCGAAAAAAACAATCGCCGTGCTGAGTGCCCACGCCCACGCCTGCGCAACACTGGCAGGATGTGTACGGAAATACTGCACCAGAATCATCAACACAATCCACAAAATGGTCGCATAGTGCATCCAAGCCACGGGGATGGCAATCACCATCAAGACCAAAAACAACCCGTACTGCACCCCGAACCGCTGATCGCTGACCGGATAATCACGCAATGCTAACCATGCGACGGCACTGGCAAGCACGAGTGCGCTGAGGCTACCAATCCGGCTGATGAGCGGGTTTTTGAGGAGATGCATGTTGTACATGTCGTCGCCAAACCGCGCCAAAAACCCCGCAATGGTCTGATTTTCGAGCCAAGCGGTGGTGCCACCAATGCTGAAAAAAATCTTGGTCGCATAGAGCACGTGTAGATCCCAGCCCATGACCGCAATTGCGATACCGTTCCACAGCAACATGCCGATGGCACACCCCCAGAGCACCCACCAACGCCGTTTTATGACAAACAAGACCAACAGAATGATGGGGTAAATCTTAAACGACGCCACCATGGCAATCACCACTCCGGCCAGCCAATCGTGCCCACGTTGTGAACTCCAATAGATGAGAGTGAAAGCGCACAAGAGCACGATGTCGGTTTGGCCGAGACTGATGGTGTCAAACAACGGTTGTGCGTTGAGACTAATCACCGCTATCGCCAACCACCACCAACGCTGCGCAGGCGCCACCAACGACATCCAGAGCCCGATGATGACAAGCAACAAGGCGAGATTCAACCAGCGGTATGCATTGAGCAGATCGAGCGGCTGCCAATCAACGAAGGGGGTAAACCACATGATGTAGAACGGGGGGCGTTTGTAGAGCGCAAACGGGTTGGCAGCCACGTTCTCGACACGATACAATACCCCGTTGTAGACCCAATTCCGGGCGGCATCTATCCAGATCTGGAAGTCCCCGCTCCCGTAACGAAACAGCACGGGGAACTGGTCGACGAGTTGCCACAGGCTGAACACCACGGCCACGCCCACCATGCTCCAGTACTGCCACGGCCATGCCGCAGACCCGTGACGGCGACGATACCACCACCCAACGAGCGCCAAACCAAGCCAACTGCTGAAAAGAATTGCACTGCCGAGCGCAGTGGTCTGGACTTCACGTTGTGCGAGCGGTTGACCTTCGCGGAGGAGCAAAAACTGCACCACGGGCAACAACCACCACATCCACACCAACAACAACGGCATGGCGTCGCCGATAACCGTGTGAGACGGAGTCACCCAACCGACAGCATATACCACGGCCATGGTCGCCACTTGCAACCAGGTCCACGTTGCCCACCAGTGCACATAGGGCCACATCTCGTGGGGATGACGCACCGTCAACAGCGACACCGCCACCATGGCAACCACGGTGGCGAGGATGACGTGCCTGCGGGTCAGTCGCAAAAGCATTCCGAGTGCGGCCACCGCCACACCGAGGAGCGTCATACTCAACCACCAGTACCCGCGCAGACCGGTGGCGAGGGATGTGGGGTGAATTGAGGCTTCCAACAACAAGACGCCCAAATCGCGCGGATCAGTGCCAATGTTGCGCGTGGAACTCTCGAGTGTGACTGGCGTCGCCCAACTCCACCACGGATGCTGGCCGATCAACAAGCGCACACGGCGCACTTCACCGGCGCGCAACGAGAGGGAGGATTGGTGATCTGGTTGCCAATGGAGACGCGGAGCCGCTGCGGTGCCATCCGGATACTGATTGGAAATGATCAGCTCAGCAACCTGCCAGCCACCAGTAACGGTGGGGAGATTGACGGTGCTGGTGGCCGCGGACCAGCGCCCAAACGTCCAAGAAAAATCGGCTTGCAGTGGCTCAGCCGCATGAAATCCGCCAAAGAAACTCGCATCACCGGCGCCAATGGGCACCTGCACTAGCTGGATGCGAATGAATAATCCGAGCAACACCCACAACACGGCGCCCAACACGACGGGCAGACCGATGGGTGCTTTATCCCCTTGTAACCGCAAAAATCGACGTATCATCTCAGACAAGCGCTCTTCTTTTCAGCACAATGACCAACGTATCATGCATCATAACACACCCAAATCGTGTCATAATGAGGGGCATCACCAACAACAAGCGGTGGCATCGGGCGCAATGCCCGCTAGCACCATGAAAGTGAGTACGTATGCGGTCGACCATCGTGCGACTCGGACTTATCTGCATCCTCGGATTAAGTTCGCTGGGTTTGAGTGCCTGTAGTGAGAGTGACATTGACGAGTTCCTCAGTGAGGAGAGCACCGCCGTCCCGGTGGCCACCCGCGCCCCCATGCCTACCCGCGCCCCCGTGCCCAATCCAGCACCACGGAGCGGTGATAGTTGGCTGGTCATGGTGTATTCGGATGCGGACGACGAAGTCCTCGAGCGAGACATGATGTTCGACATCAACGAAATCGAGACGGTGGGATCGACCGATGCCGTGCAAATTGTGGCGCAGATCGATCGCTTTGATGGTGGCTACGGCGGTGACAACAACTGGAAACGCACCCGCCGCTACTACCTCACGCAAGACGACAATCTTGAGCGCATCAACTCTGAAATGGTCGCTGACCTCGGCGAAGTCAACATGGCCGATGGCCAATCGTTGACAGATTTCGCCACGTGGGCCATTACCACCTACCCGGCGGACAACTACGTCCTCATCATGTCGGATCACGGCATGGGCTGGCCGGGTGGTTGGAGCGATCCCGACCCCGCTGTACCAGGTCCCGACGGTCTCGAACTCACCTCGGGCGGGGACCTGTTGCTCCTCAACGAAATCGCCCAGAGTCTCGCCGATGTGCGTGCCAACACGGGCATCGACGCATTCGACGTTATCGGCTTTGATGCCTGCTTGATGGGGCATCTCGAAGTAGCGGCTGCCATGGCACCTCATGCCCGGGTGATGGTGGCATCGCAAGAGGTCGAGCCGGCCATGGGTTGGGCGTATGCGTCGTTTCTGCGCAAACTCAACCAACGCTCCAACATGAGTGCCGTTGAGCTGGGGAACGCCATCGTTGATGGCTACATCGTCGATGATTTGCGCATCCAAGACGACGAAGCCCGAGCCAAACTGGTCTCCGAAAATTTCACAAGTGACGGTCCACTCTCAGCGGACGTGGTCGCTGATTCGTTTAGTTCGGATATCACGCTGAGTGCTTACAACCTGCAAGAACTGCCGACCATGCTCAGCGCATTCGACGATTTTGTGGTAGCAATCAGCGAAATGGACCAGGCCCAGATCGCCGAAGCACGCACTTACAGCCAGAGCTTTGAGAACATTTTCGATGAAAACTATGCCTCCCCCTACATCGACCTTGGGCACTTCGCCAGCGTGATTGCGGCCGCACTGCCCGCTGACGACCCACACCAAACCGCCATTACGGCGCTGTTGCAGGCCAATAACCAAGTGGTCACCAGCCATCGCAACGGTGCTGATCGCCCAGGAGCGAGCGGTTTCTCTATTTACTTCCCCGTGTCAGAAATTTTCACCTCCAGCTATGCAGGCTCCGACGTCTACACCACCGTCAGCGACACATTTAGTGCCGAGACGCGCTGGGACGACTTCTTGGCTTTGCACTATTCGGGCATGCCACTCGGTGAAAAGCCCGAGATCGAGCAGTTCACCGTAGCTCCCGGTGCTGCCACCATCACCGTCAGCGACATCCAACTGTCAGAGAGCACTATCAACGTGGCTGGCTCGAGCACGCTTTCGGCGAGTGTCAGTGGGACTCAAATTGGCTTCGTATATTCATTCACCGGCTATTACGACCCCGAAGCCGACACGATTTTGGTCGTCGACCGTGACTACATCGACGCTGGTGTCACCCGCACCGTGGATGGCGTCGATTACCCGGATTGGCAGGGTGAGCAAGTTGACATTGAGTTTGATTGGGAGCCCATTTTGTACGGCATCGACGACGGCTCCGACAGTTTGGTCTTTGCGCTCCTTGATCCCCAAGCGTACGGTAAGGCCGATGAAGCAGCCACCTACACCGTGGAGGGCGTGTATACGTTTGCATCGGGCAGAACACGCGACGCACGCCTCTTCTTCAAAGCAGGAGATCTCGTCAAAGTGCTCGGATTTGATGGCACCAAGACCATCGGCGCACCAAGCGTGATTACGCCCCAAAACGGCGACAGCTTCACGATTTGGCACCTCAAAATTGCGCTACACAGCGACGATGCAAACAAGGACGTGGAATACTACTACGAAGAGGGCGAAACACTGAACTTCACCGGCAAACCGTGGGCGGTCTACGAATACCAGGCGAATACCGGCGACTACGTGGTGGGCATCCAAGCCGACGACATGGCAGGCAACCGTTACGAAAACTACACCGTGATCACCGTCGACGAGTAAAACCACACCCCCAGCAGAGCGCAATCAGCGCTCCGCTGGGGGCATCGTGTGTCTGCTTACGCGGCCTCGGGCTGCATCTGCTCCTCGATGGTGCGCAACGTGGACCAGCCCAGCATCAACGGGATGACCGCCAACGAGGCCGCCCCAGCCGCCAAATACCAGATTTGCAGGCCGAAGCGATCTGCAATGGGACCGGCCAACAACAACCCGATGGGTGAAATCGCCCCCGACAAACTCCCCATGAATCCCATGATGCGCCCTTGCATGTCGGGCGCTACCTTGGATTGAATGATGGCCATCAATGGTCCATTGGTGAGTGGCTGTACGAACCCGCAGAGTGCCATGGCACCAATGCCGATATACAATCCGTCGTGGCCAATCCGCCCCAGCACAATTGCACCAATCCCCATGCCAAGAACTCCCACCAACATAGTGTGCAAGCGCCGCGAAAACCCACCCCATACCCCCAATACCACCGATCCCACGATCATGCCGATGCCCAATGCTGCCTCCATCCACGCCAGCTGTACCGCACCACCACGCAGGTAGTCCTTTACGAGCAACGGCATCAATGAAAACGCCGGATTGAAGAGCAAGTTGAGAATCATCGCTACCCCGAGCAGGGCCATCAGTCCCGGCCAGGCCCGCAAATAACGAAATCCAGCCCGCAAATCACCCCACACATTGGACTGAACGGTGGTCGCATCCGCTGGCGGACGTGGAATCGCCACCCACAGCAGGCTTATGGCGGCCGTGAGCCCTGTCACCACCTCGAGCAACAAAATTCCCTCGAGATGGATGAGCTCCAACAACAAGGCACCAACCGGCGGCGCCATGATGGCGACCGCACCCTCGCGGAGCTGACCGATGCCCGATACCCGCTGCAAATGCTCGCTCGGCACCATCATCGGGGTCGCCGCAATCAACGACATGAAATGAAACTGCCCCGCCAACGAGTTGATGAACATGACCACGTACAAATGCCACAACGCCAGCATTTCGAAGTGTGCGAGCATGTACAGCCCGGCCGCACTGAGCGCATAGACCATGTTGCTCATGCCGATGAACCACCGGCGGTCGAAACGATCCACAACGGTGCCAATCAACGGCCCAAGCACAATCCCGGGCACCATGCTAATCAACACCCCCGTGGCCAACGATGTGGCCGTGCCGTAGGTCTGTGCGACCCACCAGATTAAGGCAAAATTCGAAAACGCACCACCAAAGCGCGCAATCGTCTGCCCAATCTGCAACGCCGCGAACGGCCATACCCACGCCCGTGTGTTTGTCATATGCTCTGTGTGTTTCCTGCGTATTCTGATTATTTGACATCAAAATTATATCATTTATATATCAAATGTCAAATCAGTAACCGAGGACGACTGCGGCAAGGGCGTACTACGGAGCGTCATAATGGGTCCACGCACGGCCCACCACAGCACACCCAGGGCACTTAGAGCAACAAGAGCGGCCCAAAGCGAAATACTACTCATATCGACGATGACACCGGCGAGTGCAATCCCGAGCGGCGCCGCTGCGTTCATGGCCGTAGTCAGCACCGCCAGCGCACGCCCGTGCATACCCGCAGGCACGTTGGCCTGCACGAGGGTAAGCATGGGGCCTTGTGCCCAAGCCGCTGCCCACCCAATCAACGCCAAGGAGGCCAGCATAGACCAAGGCCACGTGGGAGGTGTCAAGGCCATAATGACCATTGCCACAACGAGCAACACGACCGCCACCACGAGTGTATGTGGGACATGGGAGAAGCCGCCCCAGGTGGCGAGAGCGATGGCGCCGAGCAACAAACCGGCGCCGCCGGCCAACTCCAACCAGACCAGTAACCACGGGCCTTGCTGGAAGTAGCTGGTGACCATGTGGGGCAACATGCTAAACACGGGCAACAGGCAGACGTTGAGCATGACGGCCGCCCACAGCAGGTGCCACAAACCGTGACGCTGGGGGATGATGCGTTGTAGGTCACGCCAATCATCTTGCCAGCGTGTCACCACGGACACGGGCGCGGTCGCCGGCAGAGGCACGACCACTATCACCAGCATGCTCACTGCGAGCATCGCCAGTGCAACTCCGGCCGCCCAAGTCACGCCCCAGGTGGCCACAATCAAGGCACCCAGCACCGGAGTCAGCAACGAAGCAAGACCGTGCACGAATTGGGGCATGCCACTGAGTCGTTGAAAATGGCGGGCGGGAATGAGTTGTGGCAACAACGACTGGAAGGCGGTGTAGTGGACGGCAGTCGCAGCCGCCCGCCACACCACCACCGCGTAAATGACCCAGATTGGCACGGTGCTCGGCCATGCCCACACCACCAACAACGGCACGCTGGCGGCTACTTCTGCGCACACCATCAAGTGACGGCGGGAGTGCCGATCACTGAGCATACCCGCAATCGGAGTAATCACGATGCCGGGCACAAGACTCAAGGCAGCCGCGAGTGCCAAGGCCTGCGCTGATTGTGTGGTGGCACTGAGTTGCCAAATAAGTGCGAAATTAAGGGCGTTGCCACTCACCATGACTGCCAACTGCGTGACCCACAGGGCGGCAACGACCAGCCACCAGCGGTGGCCACGTGGATACTCGTTCATACGGGGCATGGTAGCATAGAGCGACTCAAAAAGACAGCACGACTCATGGCTGGCAGGATTGCATCGTGCACGACCCGGCCATGTTCGCACACCCATCCTTTGCACTGTGGATCCACAGCGGTGTGTGGTTGAGCCGCCACATTGGCAGTACGATTACACATCAGCACACCGTGTGCGAATGGCCGTTTTCGTGTGTACAGCGGCTCCACACGGTCGATGGGCCGAGCTTTTTTACAAAGTCCAACGACCCCCGCGTATCGCAGTCGCTGTCTACCGACATGGTGAGGTCTCGTGTCTGCTCCGGCAGGTCGAGATCTTGGCGGAGCAGCGGCCAACACAATGACCAGCCTTCCTTTTTCACGGCGAAAAAGCGCAACCAGCTGTCCTCACCGACATCACCGCTCCACAACGCACGTACCAACTCGGGGCCGTGTTGGCACAACTGCCACAGAGCATGTGCATCGATTGGCACCATGGGCGTAGTACAGCATTTTCTTCATCTATTCCTCATCTGACTGTGGGGCAACGCAGGCGAATATGCTATAATTTCGGCGGATGTGTAAACATCTTGCGACCGTGTCGCATTGTCACCTAAGGAGTGCGCGTGTTTAAGTTTCTCAAATCCATCTTTGGCGATAGCACCGAGAAAGAGCTCCGGCGCATTGCGCCAATCGTAGAGCGCATCAACGGGCTCGAATCAGTGATGCAGGCCTGTAGCATGGACGAGCTTGCTGCATACACCCCACGCTTCCGCGAGCGCCTCGCCGCTGGCGAAAGTCTCGACGATGTGTTGCCAGAGGCCTTTGCGTTGGTGCGTGAAGCATCAAAGCGCATCAACAACCAACGTCACTTCGACGTACAGCTCATCGGCGGGATTACCCTGCATAGTGGGCGCATCGCCGAAATGAAGACTGGTGAGGGCAAAACCCTCGTCGCCACCTTGCCCCTCTACCTCAACGCTCTCACGAGCAAGGGGGTCCACCTCATCACCGTCAACGACTACCTCGTACGTGTGGGTGCCGGGTGGATGGCGCCCATTTACTATGCGCTCGGACTAAGCGTCGCAGTCATCGCACACGATTTATCGGCCATCTACGATCCCGCATATATCGACCCCAAAGCGGCCAGCGATGATCGCCGCCTCATCCACTGGCGCCCGGTGTCACGCCGTGAGGCCTACCACGCCGACATCACCTACGCCACCAACAGCGAAGTGGGCTTCGATTATCTGCGCGACAACATGGTGTTCGAAGAAAAGCAGCTCGTCCAACGGCCGCTCAACTATGCGATTGTTGACGAAATCGACAACATTCTCATCGACGAAGCACGCACACCGCTGATTATCTCGGGGCCAGCCCAAGAGAGTAGCCAAGAATACCGGCGATTTGCGACGTTGGTGCGCAATTTGACCGCCAGCCCGTATACGCCCGATCAAGTCAAAAAAGACAACATCGAAGATCCTCAGGGCGACTTCATGATTGACTTGCGCACCAAGAGTGTGCAACTGACCGAGCAGGGCATCCTCAAGGTGGAGCGCCTTTTGCGCATCCCCAGCGACGAAAACTTGTACGATCCGCAGTACTACCAGCTGACCCACTACCTCGAAAACGCCCTACGGGCGCAGTTCATCTATCAGCGGGACCGTGACTATCTCGTCGAAGGCGACGGCGAAGTCGTCATTGTGGATGAATTCACCGGTCGCAAGATGTCGGGACGCCGCTGGAGCGACGGGTTGCACCAAGCGGTTGAGGCCAAAGAAGGCGTACGCATGCGCCAAGAGAACGTCACCTTGGCCACCATCACCTACCAAAACTTCTTCCGCATGTATAAAAAGCTGGGCGGCATGACCGGTACAGCCGACACAGAGCGGGAAGAATTCGCCAAGATCTACAATCTAGAAGTCTCCATCATCCCCACGCATCGCCCCATGGTGCGTCAAGACATGAGTGACCTGATTTATCGCACCGAGGCTGCCAAATTTGAGGCCGTCGTCCGTGACATCCAAGAGAAACACGCCGAAGGGCGACCCGTGCTCGTGGGTACCACATCGGTGGAGACTTCGGAGCGCCTCAGCGCCCTGCTCCGCTCCTACAAAATCGAGCACCAAGTACTCAACGCCAAACAACACGAGCGTGAGGCGGCGGTTGTCGCTCAAGCTGGGCGTGTGGGTCGTGTCACCATTGCCACCAACATGGCTGGTCGTGGTACCGACATCCTGATGGGTGGCAATCCGGACGGACTCGTCGATGTCGTGCTGGCTGAGCAAGGTGTCGACATTGATCAGGCCACCCCAGAGCAAGTCCAATCAGCACTGACCGAAGCGCACCTGCGCACCGAAGCCGAGCGAGCCGAGGTGGTGGCACTCGGCGGGTTGCACGTCATTGGCACCGAACGCCACGAAGCGCGGCGCATCGACAACCAGCTCCGTGGCCGTGCCGGACGTCAAGGTGACCCCGGGTCATCACGCTTCTACCTGTCACTCGAAGACGACTTGATGCGCCGCTTCGGCCCCATGGACCGCGTCAAGGGGTTGATGGAACGCCTCGGCGTTGACGACGATGTGCCCATCGAAGCCGGGCTAATCAATCGCTCCATTGAGGGTGCACAGACCCGCGTCGAAGGCTACAACTTCGACATCCGCAAACACACCGTCGAATTCGACGACGTGATGAACAAGCAGCGCACCGTCATCTACGCGGATCGCCGCCGTATTCTCGACGGCGAAAGCCTGCGTGAGCGTGTTTTGGACATGGTCAGCAGCGAAATCGACGCGCTACTCGACGAACACCTGAGCGATGACCCGGCTGACTGGGATATGACACCCTTGATGCGCCCGCTGCGCACCATCAACCCGAAGCTCCCTGAGGGCATCGAAGAAGAGCTCATTGAGCTGAGTCGCCTCGAAGTCCGCGAAGAACTCATTGCGCAGTTTTTGCATGTCTACGACATCCGCGAGCAGGCGCTCGGGGCCGATGCCATGCGCTACATTGAGCGCCGCTTGTTGCTGGGCATCATCGACCGCCACTGGGTAGAATACCTGACCGGCATGGAAGATTTGCGCCAAGAGATGAACCTGCAGACGATTGCTCAGCGTGATCCATTGACCGAATATCAGCGCAACGCATACACGATGTTTGAAGAACTCAAGCACAACATTGCCCGCGATTTGGTCTACCAGATCATCCACGTGTCGTTTCAATACGAGCAGACGCTCCGCCAAATCGAAGCCGAGCAACTCAAGCGTCTCGTGGCGGCCCAGCAAGCTCAGGTCAGCGACAACAGCGAGAGTGCAGCACCGCAGTCGCGCACGGTGCGCAACACGGCACAGATGCCGGGGCGCAACGATCCGTGTCCGTGTGGCAGTGGGCGGAAGTTCAAAGTGTGCCATCTCGGCAAAGAACAAGAGCTCCTCGCGATTTTGCAACAACAAACACCCGCCAACACTGCAGCTACCCGTGCCAATAACGTGACCCGTGGCAAACAACGGCGCTAACGAGCAGTCTGATGGTCATTCATGCAACGACGCTCTCACCACGGAGCGTCGTTGTCGACATTGATAAGGAGTTGGAGAATTCATGTCACACCACCGCCCACGACCCGTACTCCTCGCAATTCTCGATGGTCTTGGCGAACGAGCCGATACCGTTGGCAACGCGGTCAAGCAGGCCAATACGCCGCACCTCGATCAGTGGCAGGCCGAATGTCCAACGACGTATATTTCGGCTGCTGAGAAGCACGTGGGACTGCCAACCGGCCAAATGGGGAACTCCGAAGTCGGTCATCTCAACCTCGGCGCCGGGTTTGTGGTGATGCAAGACATCACGCGCATCGACAGTAGCATTGAGGATGCGAGTTTTTATCACAACCAAGCGTTCCGCGGTGCAGTGGCTCACGCCAAGGCAAACAACAGCCACATCCACCTCATCGGGCTACTTGGCAACGGCGGTGTCCACAGCCATATTGCGCACCAGATTGCCTTGTTGAAGTTCGCCAAACAAGCGGGTGTGGCCCAAGTCTACCTGCACATTTTCACCGATGGCCGCGACACATTGCCACGGAGCGGCGCCGACTTCTTGCGCGAGCTCGAAAGCGCCATGCACAGCATCGGCATCGGTCAAATTGCCAGCGTCACCGGACGCTACTATGCGATGGACCGTGACAAACGCTGGGAACGCACCCGCATCGCCTACGAAGCCATGGTCCTCGGCATTGGCGACCATGTCACCAGCGCCGCCGAGGCGATTCAGCGCGCCTACCATGCGGATGTCACCGACGAATTCATCAAACCGGCCGTGGTGGTGAGTGCATCGGGCGCACCGGTGGCAACCATTCAAGCCAACGACGCCATTATCGCCTTCAATTTCCGTGCAGACCGCATGCGCCAAATGACCCGCGCCTTCGTGATGCCCGACTTCGACGGGTTTGAGCGTCCGTTTTTGACCAACGTGGCCTATGTCTGCATGACCGAGTACGAAAAAGGGTTGCCCGTCGACATTGCCTTTGCCAATGACGACGTCGAAAATCCGCTCGCCAAGGTCATTTCTGACGCCGGCTTGACGCAACTCCACGCCGCCGAAACCGAGAAATATCCGCATGTGACGTTTTATTTCAACGGCGGCCGTGAAATTCCCTTCCCCGGCGAAGAACGCCTGTTGGTCGCCTCGCCCAAAGTCGCCACTTACGACCTACAACCCGAGATGAGTGCCGCCGGCATCCGGGACGGCCTGATTGATGCGATTGCCAACGACCGCTACGACGTCATCATCGTGAATTTCGCCAACCCAGACATGGTGGGTCATACCGGAGTCCTGCCCGCAGTCATAACCGCCGTTGAGACGGTCGATCAATGCGTGGGAGCAGTGGTAGCTGCCACCATCGCCAAGGGAGGCGTCGCCCTCGTCACCGCCGATCACGGCAACGCCGAATACATGATCGACGAAAGCACGGGCGGGCCGTTTACTGCGCACACCATCAACAAGGTGCCGGTCATGCTGGTCTCTGCCCCGAATTCTCCCTTCCAAGGCGTTACACTGCGGGACGGCGGACGCCTCAGCGACATCGCCCCCACGGTACTCGACATTCTCGGCATTGCCAAGGCCCCACAGATGACCGGCACCAGCCTCATCCAACGCCCGTAATCTGCCGTCATTACTGCCAAAATACTGACCAAAACGGTGACTTGCGTCACCGTTTTGGCTTTACAATGGGCGTGTACCGTCAACGAAGACAAAGGAATGCGCACTATGCAACAGCTGTGGTATCGCCAACCGGCGCAAACGTGGGTCGAAGCATTGCCGATTGGCAACGGTCGCATCGGCGGGATGGTCTACGGTGGCATCCAGCGCGAAGTAATTGCGCTCAACGAAGATTCGTTTTGGTCGGGACAGGCACGCTCTGGGCAACACGCAGACCGGCGAGCCGCTTTGACGCAAACCCGATTACTGCTCCAACAATCACAATGGCATGCCGCCCAACACCTCGTTGAGCATGAAATGACCGAACAGTGGACAGAATCGTATTTGCCCGTGGGCAACGTGGTGCTCACGCAATCGGTTGCCAGCACCAGCGATTATCGCCGGAGCCTTGACCTAACCACTGCCACCGCACACACCACGTTCCGCGACGGCGCGGTAGTCATACAACGCACCGCCTACGTGTCGCATCCCGACCAACTGCTCATCATCGAACTCTCTAGTAGCCAACCCGCAACACTGACTTGCACGTTGACGCTCGAGAGCCTGTATACCACGCACGTGCGGCACGATGCCCAAAGTTGTTGGCTACACGGGCAAGCTCCGTTGCACGTAGAACCAAGTTATGTCAATATCGACGCACCCATCAGTGGCCTGCATCAGGGCATGCAGGCCTGTATTGGCATGCACGTCAGCGCCTGCGATGGTCACGTCACCTATAGCGCTGGCGCCGTACACATTGCTGCGGCTAGCCACGCCACCGTATTCATCAGCATTGCCACCAGCTTTGTCGCGTACGACCAAGCGAGTACTGCGGATGCCGGCGCACGAGCACACACATGGCTGGAAGCGGGCAAGGCCCAATCCGCCCACTGGCAACGCCACGTGGCCGACTTCCAACCGCTGTTCCAACGCATGGGACTCACACTCACGCCCCACCGGAGTGATCTCCCCACCGATGAACGCCTGCAACGGCTCCGGCACGGCTTGCCCGAGCCCGATGCAACTGCCGTCGCCTTCCGCATCCACGAGCACCAACTTCCCGCGGTGGCTATCCCCGACGACGATCTCGGTCTCGTCGCCCTGCTCCTCGACATGGGGCGGTATTTGCTGATAAGTTCGTCGCGGCCAGGCACGCACGCCGCCAACTTGCAGGGCATCTGGAACGACAATCCTCGTCCCGCTTGGAGTAGCAACTACACCATCAACATCAACACCCAGATGAACTACTGGGCGGCGCTGACAGGGAATTTGCGCGAATGCCATGCACCGCTCACCCAACTGATTGCCAATCTCGCCGTAGATGGTGCGCGCGTGGCAGCCAGCTACGGGTGCCGCGGCTGGACATCGCACCACAACACCGACATCTGGGCACCCGCGAATGCCGTCAAAGGGCGCGCCGTGTGGTTCATGTGGCCCATGTCGGCCATCTGGTTGAGCTACCATCTCTGGGAAGAGGTGCGCTTCCACAACGATCTCGCCTTCGCCGCCCAAACCGCCTGGCCGTTGATGATTGGCGCGGCCGAGTTCGCCCTCGATTGGCTCCAACCGCAAGCCGACGGCTCTCTGCAATCCACGCCGTCCACGTCGCCCGAGAATTTATTCGTGGACCCACACGGCGCAGAAGTAGCGCTCTCCATTGGCAGTGAAAGCGACCACGCCATGATTCGGGCTCACTTCGCTGCCTGCCTTGATTTGGCAACGCGGCTGGGTCGAGACGACGACCCCGTAATCGGGCACATCGCCGCAGCCCTGTCACGCATCCCAGCGCCGTTGATTGCGGCCGACGGCACGCTCAAAGAATGGCGCCACGACCTGCGCGAATACGAGCCCGGGCACCGGCATATTTCACACCTGTACGGGCTCTACCCGGCGCACACCATCCACCCACAACACACACCGGCCCTCGCTAGTGCCACACGTCACAGTCTGGTGCGCCGCCTCGCACACGGCGGCGGGCATACGGGGTGGAGTGCAGCCTGGGTCGCAGCGTGCTTGGCGCGCCTACACGACGGTGACCATGCTCTCGACATTCTCTACCGTTTATTGCGCGATTCCACCTATCCAAGTCTGCTCGGCGCGCACCCGCCATTCCAAATCGACGGTAGTTTGGGGGCTCCAGCCGCCATCATCGAGTTGTTGGTGCAAAGTCATACCGATGAGCTACATCTGTTGCCCGCCCTGCCCACACGTTGGCACGAAGCGGGTCACGCCCACGGCATCTGTGCGCGTGGCGGGATTACCGTTGATCTCAGCTGGCATGCCGGCCAACTCCAAGATTGTCGCTTGACCGCCCAACAAGACTGCACCGTCCGCCTACGAGGACCCAATGCGGTGTACGTTGGTACTACCCGCTATGACCTGCAACACGGTTGTACCATTGACCTCGTGGCCAATCACACCGTCCAGTTGCGCAATTCCGCAGCATTGTCAGAATGAACAGCACCGAGACATGCCCACCGCAATCGTCATTGGCGCAGGTATTGGCGGCGTAGTCAGCGCCATTGCTCTCCAACAGCAAGGCTGGCACGTGACCGTTTTGGAGCGTCAGCCACACCAACCCAGCACCGGAGCCGGCATTTCACTGTGGCCGAACGCGCTACGCGCACTCGCACACCTCGATCTCGCTCAACCCATCATCGCCCAAAGTTGTGTGAGTCGCGACGGCGGTGTGCATCTGCCCGATGGGCGTCCGTTGGTAGTGGCGCATTCAGCCGACGTCATGGCCACCTACGGATTCCCCACCGTTATCATTCACCGAGCGGTTCTCAACGACATTCTCTTGAGTGCGCTCGCTACGCCCCCGCTGTACGCCAAACAAGTGCTGAGTGCGCACCAACACGCCACCGCCGTCACCGCAGTGTGCAGTGACGGCAGCACTTACGTGGCCGATCTCCTAGTTGTGGCCGATGGCATCCATTCCAGCATCCGCACGGAGTGGTTTCCCCAGATGACGCCGAGCTATCTCGGCTACACCGCTTGGCGCGGTATTTGTCACTTCGATCATGATCGCGTCGGGAGCCGCTGGGGCGAGTGGCTGGGCACAGGCATCCGCTTCGGCATCACACCACTCGCTTCTGGTCAGATCTACTGGTTCGCCACGCGCAATCAGGCAGAGCACCACATGATTGCGCCACACGACCGACAAACCGCGCTACTCCAACTGTTTGCGGGGTGGGCGGATCCCGTCCCCGCCATCATTCAAGCGACTCCGAGTACGGGCATCCTACAACACGACATCCACCAACTCCCTGCGCTCCCTCACTGGGTTGATGGACGAATCGCATTGCTCGGCGATGCGGCCCACGCCATGAGCCCCAATCTCGGGCAGGGTGGGTGTCAAGCCATCGAAGACGCCCTGACCTTGGCAACGGCGCTCACGCACCACAACACCGTGCCGGCAGCCCTGCAGCACTACCAACGCGAGCGCAAACCCTACGTGGAGCAGATTGCTCAGGCGTCGTACCAAGCGGGGCGCCTGCTCACGGTGGGGCATCCCATCCTGTGTACGCTACGCAACCAGCTCCTGCGCATGGTGCCCGTGGCAGCCGCTCAACGTCGCCTCCACCCCATCCTCAGTCACGACGCCCACCAACTCTCCACCTAAGCGGGTGTGGAAACCGGTCGATGCGGGAGCAGAGCCGTGGCGATACGTTGCCATTCTGCGATGGTCAGCGTTTCGGCACGCCGCATCGGGTCAATGGTCAAGGTCGTCAGTAGCGCTTGGACGTCACTGCGTTGCAAAGGAATGCCGTGTGCCATCAGCCCATGTGCCAGACTGTTGCCGAGCTGTTTGCGCGCATGCAAAAATCCGGCTTTGATGATGCGCATCACCCACGGCTCATCAACAAGAGGCACCAACGGCTCGGCCCGCATCGTCAATTTGAGCACCGCAGAGTGCACCTCGGGGGCTGGCAAAAAGGCCTGTGGCGGCACAATGGCAACCAGCTCCGGCACGGCGCGAATCTGAATGGCATGGGCGAGCACGGACAAATCGCCGGCCTGCGCACAGATGCGTTGCGCTACTTCGCGTTGCACGAGTACCACCATCTGTGTGGGAGGATGTGCGGCTTCCAAAAAATGCCGGAGCACCGGTGAAGTAATCGCATACGGGAGATTGGCCACCACGCGGTAAGGCACATGGCCGGTCACCTGCGCCACATCGGTCTGCAAAATGTCTTGGTGCACCACGGTCAGGTTGGGCATATCCGCAAACACCGTGTGCAACCGCTCAGCGAGGCGCGCATCAAGCTCAACAGAAATCACGCGGTGCGCCCGCTGGAGCAACTCCCACGTCAACACTCCCAAACCGGGACCGACTTCGACGACCGTGGACGTCGCATCAACCCCGCCCGCCGTAACAATGGTTGCGAGCGCACCCGCATCAATTAAAAAGTTCTGACCCATGGCCCGGGTGGGCTTCACCCCAAGGGTCCGTAGTGCGCTACGCACCGTGGCCGGATCAAGCATCGGATTCCGCATCACACGCCCTTCTTTCATCACAAACACCCATACACACTCACAGGCGCACATCCGGACCTCTCACGCCGGCGTTGATGGCAGCGCCGGGGTTGGTTGCAACCACGACGGGCTCTGTTGCCACACCCACCATACCGCCGTGTTTAACCAGGTTTGGGCACGACTCACCGCCACATCAACGATGGCGAACACGGGCGCGTACACGTCGATGATTGGTGTCAACCAGGCAATGACCGCATCGGTGGTTGCTTCAATGTACACACGGTCGAGCCAAACCACATATCCCCATTGCGCAAGCACTGACGGCTGGCATTGGGAGACCCGTTGCAACAACGGCTCATTGCTACGACGCCACACCAGGCACGTTGCCCCCTGTGCAGAAGCGCTAGGCGGCTGGACTTCGATGCGCCACGGCACCACATCAACAATCATGTAGCAAAGCATGGGAATCAACAGTGCATAAGCAATAATCAATGACACCATGCGCAGACTGCGGCGCCACAACCCGGCCACGCTCCACTGCACCGTGTATCCACACGGACACACTGGCGTGTCACGCGGCATACTTCGCCCGCACAGCGGACATTCACGTTGGACGGGCTGCCATGAATGTGCTGGCATGGATGACCTCGCTTTCGCCGTGACTCATTGCGCACGTACTTCCAAGACGCGCACCCCGAGGGAGCGACCATCGGGGCTAGCGCGGTCTACATCGCGCGGTCGCACGGTGTCGGTGTGAAGTCGCACCACGACCACACGCCCACGCCAATCTGTGGGCACCGCCACCACGACCGCCGTGGGCGCTTCCCCCACATTCGCAACAACGGGAGCACCATCTCCCACCTCGAGACGCACCTGCACCTGTGTGGCACCAGCAGGACGATCGGCTTGGAGCAGTACCCGCACGTGCGTTGCCACCGGTGGCACCACAAGACGTACCTCGGCCGTTGCCGTGCTCCAGCGCCCCCCATCGGGCTCTGAAGCGTGGAAGCCACGCACCCAGCCGAGATCAGCGCCATCACCGACCACCACGCGCACCGGTGGGCTCTGCCAGCGTGGCATCGCCTCCCATAAGCGCTCTTGTAGGCTCTCACGCGTGGTGGTCTCAGCCGCCAAATCACGCCGCGCTGCCGCCATATCTCCGAGCCCCCTCAATGCCACCCCTCGGAGCACACGCGTCCACGGGTGATCGGGGACCGCCACTTGCGCCGCCTCTGCCCAGCGCAACGCCTCTGCCCAGCGTTGCTGTGCAAGCGCCGCCTCCGCCAGTTGGCCGTAAGCCACGGCGGATTGTGGGTCAAACGCAAGCGCATGGTGAGCGTGGATTGCCACAACGTCGTACTGTTGCTGTGTCAACGCTGATTGGGCCTGTGCCAACGCCACATGCTTGCGTAGCAACCGCCACGATTGTTGTGGATACACACCCGCCTGTGCGGTCAACCCAGCCAGCAGCCCCACCATCCACAGACTGAGCCCCCAGCGCCACCACCCCGACACGTGTCTCGGGTGACACAAACACCACGCGGCGTAGGCCCACAATACCGGATATATGGCGAGACGATAGCGTGGCTCATAATGGAACAGCAACACCGTCAGCACCCCGTAGAGCGCCCACGGTACTACCACCCAACGCCAGTCAAATCCACTCGGTGTGCGCGACGGAGCCCGCCACACCCCCAGCACGCCGGCAAACACCACCACCAACCAGATGCCGTCGCCGAGCACGAGCGTGCTCCAGAGCTCTCCTGGTGACACCCAGATGGCACGGCGTTGGCGCAAATCGTCGAATCCGGTGAGTCCGAAAAACGCACGTCCTTCACGGGACATTTTGGCAATGAAAAAGTCCGGGTGTGCTAGGATTTGTTGCATCCCCTGCATCGTTGCCAACCGCTGACGTCCGTACCGATCATCCCCCATGGCGTAGAGCGCTGCTTTGGCATATTCGCGCCCTTGTGGCTCATTGTCGAGCCACAGATTCTCAGCACCGGTCGTATCGACCACGATGAGCCCGCCATACGTCACGACGTTGCGCATGCTCCACGGTGCGACCACTGCCACCACTGCCACTGCCACGATGAGCGCTGGACGAATGCGCTGCCACCAACGCGTACGCGGCTGACCACGCACCGCCACCACGACCAGCCAGACCGTGAGGAGTGCGGCCAGCGGGAGCGCCACCGAACGCACCAAAATCAATAGGCCAATGCCAACGCCAACCGCAACGGCCAACCACCCGCGCCAACGCCCCTGGTACTGCGCAAGATAGGCGCTCCCCCACAACACCATGCTCAATCCCCACAAAAACAGGGTTTCGCTCAATAGCTCGGTGGCCACGGTCGCAATCAACGCATCAAGCGCCACCAAGGCGGCTGCCACCAAGGCAACCCGCTGTTGGCGCCACAAAACCCATGCAAGACCGTACACGGGGATGACCAATGTGGCCGACAAAACGACCTGCACCAGCCGCAACGACTGCACCAACGAATCAACAACTACAATCGCAGCCGCCAAAAAAACCGTGTAGAGGGGCGGCCGCATCAACAGTAATTCGCGGTATTCACGTGTCTGGAGCCAGTGCACCGCCTGTGCCAGATATTCTTGCTCGTCCCCGCCAAGAGGGCGGAATTCATGCCAGTGCCACACCAACAGACGCAAGCCGAGCGCCACAGTCAACAATATCACTAGGCCGACCCATGGCGGTCGTTGCCTCACGCTCTGCCACATACTTCTCGATCTAGACATGCACTGTTTCCTTTTGCAGGACCACGGTATCCGCCCAACCATTGTTGATGTCTATACACAAAACCAACGCCATGAGGTGTACGCACACCACCAACTTTGTAGCGAAATCCCTGCGGTCACGCCCCACTGCACTACGCGCTGCTCTCCCTGCATCACGAACCGCGCCATCGCAGTGACACCATCAAGGAACACGTACTCGTACAGATCTGCGAGCGGCACCGCAATGAACGCCGGCACCGTGTTGCTCTGCCGCAGCAACTCATGCGGGCCCACACACACATCCAGCCAAACAAACACCGGTTCACCGGATGGCCACACGCTGTCTCCACCACTCACCACGCAATGCACGGCATACGCCCAATCGGTGGGCAAAGCAAACCGCCATACCAGTGTGGCAACATAGATGACACATACGACTGCTAACCACAACCGTATCAGTTGCCCAAACACCTGCCATGGCGTGTATGCGAGCGATTGCGCCGTGCCACATGTGCTACAATAAGCGGCCTGAGGCAACACGACCATGCCACAACGGGTACAACGCCGTGAGGCGTCATGATACTTGATGTGCGGGGGAACAGGAGTTGGCATGATGGGCTCCTTGACCTGATGTGTTGTTGCTAGTAGCATACCCTAGGAGCATCTCAGATGCAACGCATACCTCGCAAGCACTGTGTGCTATACCATCACCACAATGTAGTTTGTTTTTGCAAACAATCTCTTAACAAATTGCCGTGACTGTGATACCATGGTGAACAATCGGTGTGTATCCGGTGAGCAGATACGGTATGATGGCATATGGCACCACATCACCACGGAAGCACATGTTACTTGTTGGCACGTGTCGTGTAGGCTATACTAGTAGTACGCATTAAATTATGGTTTACTTATGCAAATAGTTGTCATTGGAGCCAGCGGCCGGACGGGGAACCACGTCGTTCGCCACGCAATCAACATGGGGCACGACGTCGTGGCCTTTGTGCGGCAACCCAGTCGTCTCGCGATGTCACACGAACGCTTACGCGTCATCATCGGCAATGTGCAGGATCCGTTCAGCGTCGAACGCGCCATCCACTATGCCGACGTCGTCATTAACGCAGTGGCACCTAGCCCCAACGACAGCGAGCAAGAGTACAGTCGCGGCGTACAACATGTCATCAACGCCATGTACAAGCGCGCAGTGCGCCGACTTGTCACCGTGCACCAATCCCATGTGTTACTACCCGCCCAAAACGCAGGTTTGGGCGCGCAACTCACCCGCATGCTGGTACGCCCGTATGCGCCCAAACTCCTCAAGCTCGATCAAGTGGCGGTCAATCACATCACCCAAAGCGCACTCGACTGGAGCATGGTGCTCGTGCACCACCTGACCGATGCGCCATTTACTGGACAGTACCAGGTCGACCTTCAACGCCAAAAACTCAATACACAGGCCTCACGTGCCAACGTGGCCGATTTCGTGTTGCGCATCGCCCTCAACGGCAATCATATTCGTCAAGCACCCGTGATTAGCGACGGCGCCTCGACGCAACACCGCCCCACTATCCCGCTCCGTAGTTAACCGTTCTCCGCCTGCACACAGGCGGAGAACACGACATCTGCGGAACTCGAGTGCTACTGCACTGCATACCCCGACCATGCCTCCACCTGTGCGCCAGGCGCCAACACCAACACGCCGTGCCCGTCGTGCCCCTGATCGCGCAAGTTAAAGCCGTCATTTGCATTGGTCACCGGCTCTACCGCAATGAACGATTCACCAACCGGCATGTAGACGACCAGATGCGTATACACATCGTCCATGGCGTGCACAATGCGGGTGCCCGATTGCGCATACACGAATTCTACTGCCGCCCCGGCCTCACGCGCCGTCAAACAGTCGTCAACGAACACGTGTCCGGCTGCCCGCAGTTGCCGATAATCGAGCCGCTCATCGACTGCCACCGGCGCCCCAGTGGGCAAACAGTTGCGCAGTGGATAGGCCGTGTGAAAGGGCAATCGGAGCATCAACGTGTCGCTCGGGCTCGTCAAGGTGCGCTGGATCATCGGGTGTGTGCCGAACCCGGCTGGCATGGGTCGCGCGTCGAGGTTTTTCACGCCCATACGGGTGCGAAAGGCGCTCCCTTCGAGGACGTATTCAACCCAGGTCTGAAAGGCGAATGGGAAATTCACCTGCTCTTGCTGACGCGAATCAAACAACAGCTCGATGCGCGTTTCACTGGACTGGACTACTTGCCATGGAAAGTGGCGAGCGGCACCATGAATGGCGGTGCCATCCGGAAAGCTCGGGCGGAGCTGGTACGAGACCCCCTCAAAACGAAACTGAGCGTCACGAATGCGGTTCGACCACGGCGACAGCAAGTAACTCGCACACGCAAGCGGGTCGTGTTGCTGGTCGGGTGCCGTGGGTCGCATAAAATCACACCAGACACCACCCACGCAAATGTGGGCACTCGCCAACGACCCGGCGGTCTCGGGGAGCACGGACACGCGCCAAGTGTCATTGTGGAGCAGATGTGCCATGGAGGCCTCCTTTGTGTCAAATCGGTTGGTGCATAAAGCTACGTAGCAAACAAATCACATGCGTCTGTTTGATTGTACGTGAAAACGCTGCCATACAAGACACCGCACGCAGGCTGACGCCTGCATGCGGTGTCTCGCGGTGCTCACGCACATTTTAGGCGTCGAGATCCATGGTTTTCAAGGCAGCAATTGAGCTGGCTACTGCGTCCGAGCTGGCCTTCACCAGCGCCTTTTCGGCGTCGTTGAGTGGCAACTCGACAATCTTTTTGACACCGCCGGCGCCGAGCACACACGGTACACCGAAGTAGATGTCGTTCAAGCCGTATTCACCCTCGAGGTAACACGCTACCGGCAAAACTCGGTTCTTGTCGCGCACCACGGCTTCGACCATCTGCACGGTGGCGGCGGCCGGTGCGTAGTACGCACTGCCCGTCTTCAACAAATTCACAATTTCACCGCCGCCTTTGCGTGCCCGCTCGACGATTTGCTCGAGGCGCTCTGCAGCCACAAATTCGGTCACCGGAATACCTGCAATGGTGGTGAAGCGGGGCAACGGCACCATCTCATCGCCATGCCCGCCCATCAACATGGCCTGAATGTCTTCGACCGAGACTCCCGTCTCCATGGCGATGAACGTGCGGTAACGAGCCGCATCAAGCACACCCGCTTGACCGATGACACGCTCTTTGGGAAAACCGCTCACCTGCCGTGCCAAGTACACCATGGTGTCGAGCGGATTGTTGACCATGATAATTACCGCATTCGGTGACAGGGGAGCCGCCTTGCTGATGCAGTCACGCGTGATTTTGGCGTTGATTTTAATCAGGTCTTCGCGGGTCATGCCCGGTTTGCGTGGAGCTCCCGAGGTCACCACGATGACGTCCGAATTGGCGGTGTCCGCATAATCGTTGGAGCCGATAATCTTCAGGTCGAATCCTTCGATGGGAGCCGCCTCAGCTAGGTCGAGACCTTTGCCCTGTGGCACACCTTCCACGATATCGAGCAACACGACGTCTCCCAGCTCTTTGCTGGCAATCCAGTGCGCTGCGGTCGAACCTACAAAGCCGGCACCAATGATGGTAATTTTGGGGCGCATGTCTACAATCTCCTCTTGCATGCATTTCAAGATACCGCCCGATTGTACCATACTGTAGGGAAATGAAGAATGCCGGCGCAAAGATGGTCGGCGCTGATACAACCACACCCAGATCCACAAGCGCCACAAAGACCAACAAGCGTTCCAGCAATTTCTCGGTACATCCGTGCTCCGCATCATCATCTCTCTCATTGTTGCGGTCATCCGGTGCATATTGCGGAGCACTGTGACGCATCATGAGCGTGGGCATGGGAGCGTTTTTCCATGACACATGGGGAAATGAAGCACGAAGAATGGTATGATGGAGCAAATGAAAGGATGGTCAGCAATGACAGAATCACCCCACACCGATGACGTAACCGCCACCGACACTTACCGCGACCAGGTCCGCAAGCGCCTCAAGAAACAACAGGAGTTCCAGAAGTTTCTCGGCGTATGGGGCGGAGTTTCCGTGTTTTTTATCATCATCTGGTTGTTTAGTTCGCCCGGTGGGTATTTTTGGCCGATATGGCCCATTTTGGGCATGGGACTCGGTGCGTACTTTCAATGGCGTGAGGCCTATGGCCCCATGAAAAAACGCGAGATTAGCGAAGCAGACATCGACGCCGAAATCGAGCGTATCAACCAGCAAAAGTAGCACCTACATCATGGCGTGTACCCTGAAGAACGAAAAATGGTATGATACAAATGATGAAAGGATGGTCAGCAATGACAGAATCACCCCACACCGATGACGTAACCGCCACCGACACTTACCGCGACCAGATTCGCAAGCGCCTCAATGACCAACGAGATTTCCAAAAGTACCTCACCGTCTGGGGCGGAGTATCGCTCCTTGTCACCATCATTTGGGCACTGACTGGCATGGGATACTTCTGGCCGATGTGGCCCATTTTGGGCATGGGCATCGCTGCATTTTTTCAGTGGCGTGTGGCTTATGGCACTCCACCCAAAGACATCACCGAACAAGACATCGACGCCGAAATCGAGCGTATCAACCAGCAAAAGTAGCTTGTCCATCGACACGAGATAGGGGTGCCGTGTCATCAGGGGGGGTTGACAACACCCCGTCCGAGCGAGTACCATGTGTGAGGACCTTTAAAGCAATCCTGTGAGATTGCAAAGGACGGACATATGCATCAACGCCTGTTTTCAACCTGTACCGGCTCATATGCCGTCTTGCGCACACGCCCACTTGGGCCGTGGCGCTTTTTTTATGTGTGGAGGAGCCCATGAACGAACGCCAAATCCTCACCTCCGATGAGGTACGCCGCGCCATCGCCCGCATCGGGCACGAAATCGGCGAACGCAACAACGGGGTGCACAACGTAGTACTCGTTGGCATCTACCGGCGCGGCATCCCGCTCGCCAAACGGATTGCAGCCGCCGTCAAACAAATCGAAGGCCGCGATCTTCCCATCGGCGCCCTCGACATCACGTTGTACCGCGACGACCTAGAGCTTCGTGGGCCAGCCAGCAAAATCCAACACACCAGCATCCCGGTCGACATCACGGGCAAAACGGTGGTCCTCGTCGACGACGTACTCTTTACGGGGCGCACCATCCGTGCCGCTCTCGACGCACTCACCGATTTAGGGCGACCAGAACGCATTCAGCTCGCAGTGCTAGTAGATCGTGGCCATCGCGAGTTGCCCATTCGTGCTGATTTTGTCGGTAAAAACGTCCCCACGGCCGCCAGCGAAGACGTGGCGGTGCGCTTAAACGAAGTCGATGGCGGTGATGATGCCGTCATGATTGTACGAGGTGATGCATGACACTCCCAGCAGTTTCGCCCTTTGTGCCGTGGCGCACAACGGCCACCGGTAAGCGGCGCCACGTGCTCGATCTCGACGATTTTAGTGAACAAGAGATCATTGATGTCCTCGACGCGGCCGTCAGCATGAAGGAAATTCTCGGACGTTCAGTGCCACAAGTGCCCATTTTGCGCGGTCGCACCGTGGTAAACGTGTTTTATGAAGAAAGCACCCGCACCCGCATGTCGTTTGAGTTGGCAGCGCGTACGTTGTCGGCATCCACGATGAGCATGACCGCCAAAGGTTCGAGTGTCGAAAAAGGTGAATCGCTCATCGACACCATTCGCACCATCCAAGCACTCGGAGCCGACATCATCGTCATCCGGCACGGCGAATCGGGCGCGCCTTACTTGGCAGCACAACACTTCCGTGGCTCCATTATCAACGCTGGCGATGGCCGGCATGCCCATCCGTCCCAAGCCCTGCTCGACCTGTTCACCATCCGCGAAAAACTCGGTCGTCTGCGCGACGTGCACGTGGTCATCACGGGCGATATTTTGCACAGCCGCGTGGCACGATCCAACTTGTGGGGCATGCTTCGCTGTGGCATGCGGGTCACGTTATGCGGACCGAGCACTCTCATCGGCAATGCGCATCTGTGGCAGAGCGTTTTTCCAACGCTCAACATCAGCTACCACCTCGATGATCTCTTGCCCCACACCGATGTACTCATGGGCCTCCGTCTCCAAAAAGAGCGCATGCAGGCCGGACTGTTGCCGGCACTCCGCGAGTACAGCACGTACTTCGGCATCGACGGCGAACGCCTCAGCAAATTACCCGCCCATGCCATCGTCATGCATCCCGGCCCCATGAACGAGGGGGTCGAAATCATGCCCGAAGCCGCCGACGCCCCGCAGTCAGTCATCGAGCAACAGGTCACCAACGGCGTCGCGGTGCGTATGGCCCTGCTCTACCAGTTGTCGGGCGAGCCAGCAGCCAGTTAATCACTCCGTTCTCGGTATTTACACGTATACAAGAAAGTGGTCCACACCATGCCAATTGTCATCCACAACGGCACCATTATTGACCCCGATACCCGCCAAGCCGGTCTCGGCAGTGTCGTCATCGACGACGGCATCATCCAAGCGCGCTTCGACGGCATCTTGCCCGAAGACGCCACTGTGCGCACTGCACCTGGTACCCACACCATTGATGCGCAGGGCAAATTAATCACCCCAGGGCTCATCGACTTGCATGTCCACCTCCGTGAACCCGGGGAAGAACACAAAGAGACGATTGCGAGTGGTACGCGCGCGGCTGCCGCCGGTGGCTTCACCGTGGTGGCCTGTATGCCCAATACACGCCCAGCCATCGACAGCGTGGCCACCATTGAGCTCATTGCGCGTGCGGCGCAGGCTGCCAACTGCGCCGAAGTGTTGCCCATTGCGGCGGCCACCGTGGGTCGCGCCGGCAAGGAGTTGAGCCCGATGCGTGAGCTCGTCGCAGCCGGCGCCATCGGTTTCAGCGATGACGGCACCCCGGTCAGTGACCCGGCCGTGATGCGCAACGTTTTCGAGTACATCAAAATGCTCGGTGTGCCCTACTTCGGGCACTGTGAAGACCTCACCCTCAGCAAGGGATGGGGCATGCATGAGGGGGCGGTCAGCAATCGCCTCGGTTTGCCCGGCTACCCGAGCGCCGCCGAAGAAGTGGGCATTGCGCGTGATATTGCCCTGGCTGAACTCACCGGCAGTCGCCTACATGTCTGCCATGTCAGCACGGCCGGCGGCGTCGCACTCATCCGTGCCGCCAAAGAGCGCGGCGTGCACGTCACTGGCGAAGCCAGCCCACACCACATGACGCTCAGCGATCGCTGGGTGCTGGGGTGGCTGGACGAAGCAGCCACTGCCAGCAATGTGCCGGGCATGAGCCTCAACCCCACGCTCCGCCCACCCTACGACACCAGCACGCGCGTCAGCCCGCCGTTGCGGAGCGAAGCCGATGCCGCCGCCGTGCTCGCTGGTCTGCTCGATGGGACCCTCGACTTTGTGGCCACCGACCATGCCCCGCATAGCCGGGTCGACAAAGAGGTCGAATATCGCCTCGCCATGGCCGGAATTACGGGCATCGAGACGGCACTCGCCAGCATGCTCATGCTGGTCAACCAAGGACAAATCGGCCTCATCGATCTCATCGTGCGCATGACCGATGCCCCAGCCGCATTCCTTAGGCGCAAAAGCACGGCGTTGCGCGTGGGTGCCCGTGCCGACGTCACCGTCATTGATCCCCAACTGGTCTGGACGGTAGATGCAACCACCCTCGTATCAAAGGGCAAAAACACCCCGCTCCTCGGCCAACAGATGCGCGGCAAGGCGGTCGCAACCATCTACAAGGGCCACATCACCCACCAGATCTAACCCCACACCAGCCGGTGCCGAGTGATGTATACTCGGCACCAGCACACGAAAGGGATGCCCGCATGCTTCAACGCCATCTTTGGGTCAGCTTTTTAGAGGCCGCCGCCGCTCCGCTTGTCTCCCATCAACTTGCCATCAGGCAAGAGATTATCCGTGAGCACATTGCAACACATGGCATTGTGACAGGCGCCTTGTTTCAGCATCAGCACACCGTATACGGCTACTGTGAAAGCGACCGCGCGGTCGACATGGAGCACGTATGGCGCCCCATCATGGGTGATTTGCTTCAGCACATCCCCACCGCCAACGGCGTCCGTTGTACTATGGCACTCCCCGATATTTACCACGATGGAGCGCCAAGCACTACCACCCCGTGGCGCCAACCCGGCTACCAACCCACCAAGCGCGTCGGATCGTTGGCCCGCTTACAACCCGACAAGTATTGCAGTTATGTCTACTATCATTATATACGCCAAGAAGAGCAACCACAGGGATTCAACAAGTACTACATCATCGGCGCCCACGAGCATACGATTTTTTCCTATCAAGAATGGCCTGCCACCCGCGACACTCCGGCGCCACGCGGCTCATTGCGCACCAAGTTGACGCCCAACAACTGGCAAGAGCTGATGCACGAGCACTTTGAGCTCTGGGCGGACCAGCCCCCCGAATCACAGGAGTGGATTCGCTTGCCCTGCATCTGGCAATACTAACGTTCGTACGACCACTCAGCGCCCCTGCCGGGCACCACAACGAAGTGAGGTCACCCATCATGCCATACCCTACCAACCACATCTCAGCTCCCGTCCACGCCCCCCTCTGGGCAATCCAACAGCGCCACCTGATTGCGCAACTCAACGCGGCCGCCGACGAGTACGTGGCCCGCTACGTGGAGGCCGACGGCACCCTCAAGTGGCGGGCACACTGGCCCGGCATGGACGGGAGCGACGATCCCTACGAAGGGTTCATGCAACTTGCGCTGTTGTACGTGCTCGGCGGCGCCGACCATCTCTACGACGATGCACGCCGCATCTGGGACGGGATTACGTGGCAGTGGAACGAGTACGGCCAAATCGAGCGCGAATTCACCAAGTACTATGATTGGATGCATCACGGTGAGGGCTATCTCTACCTCTTTTTCTTGGGCATGGCCAATCCCACCAGCCGCAAAGACCGCCAACGAGCCGTGCGATTTGCGCACATGTACACCGGATCTGATCCACAAGCCCCCAACTACGACCCCCATCATCGCCTCATCCGCTCCCCGCTGACCGGCAGTCAAGGGCCACGCTTTACCGTGACCGCCGAAGACTGGCAAACCCATCGTGTCGTACTCGATCACTACCTTGCCCCCTTTGAGGACGTGGTCAACACCGACTTTGCCAGTCTGCGATGCCACTGGAGCGACGATACCGTGTATGCCGACGTCATCGCCAAAATGAATGCCCGCATGAACCGCGGTGATGTGCCACTCAACCTCAACGCGAGTGCGCTCATCACCCATGCGTTCTTGTACGATGGTGCCCCACACTGGCAACAGTGGCTCCAAGACTACCTCAGCGCCTGGGAAGAACGTGCGCACCGCAACGGTGGCATCATCCCCGACAACGTGGGGCTCAACGACGTCATCGGCGAACACATGGACGGGAAGTGGTGGGGCGGCTACTACGGTTGGCGCTGGCCACATGGCTTCATGACCATCATTGAGCCGATTACCAATGCCTGCATGAACGCGTTGTTGCTCAGCGGCGATCAGCGCTGGCTCACGTTGGCCCGCCAACAACTCGATGCCAACTGGAATCTGGGCAAAGAAATCGCCGGGCAGTGGCATGTGCCCTTCCGCCACTTCGATGCCGGTTGGAACGACTACCGGTTGCCCCTGCACAAATATCCCATCTACCTGTGGGTGGCGTCGCTGTGCGACGAAGACTATCAGCGGGTCATGCGCATTCCGCGCAGTAGCGACTGGAACGAAATCCACATCGGCAGTGGCAAACACTACATCAGCAACACGTTGCCCTGGTTTGAGTACATCCATGGGCGAAATCCGGCCTACCCGGAGCGCATCTTGGCGGCCAATGCGGCCCTCGTACACGATCAGCTCCGCAAGATGCGCACCCCCGTCGCCGATCCGGCCAACTGGGATGACATCACTGGTCTCGAGGCGAATCACCTCAACATCAACATGCACGTCGACCCCATTCATGCGTGGCAAGAGCTGACCCCGGTGTGCGTCGAAGGGTTGCTACAACTGACCCTTGGAGCCCCCATGCACATCTCACACGGCGGCCTCCAATTCGGCCAAGTGCGTTATTACGACGGACAACGGCGTCGCCCGGGGCTACCCGCCGGCGTAGCCGCCCTAGTGTCACACATTACCGCTGATCACGTGACGTTGACGCTCGTCAACACGGACTTGCATCACCCCCAAGAAGTGGTCATTCAGGCCGGCACATTTGCCGAACACCACTTCGTCAGTGCGACCCTTGCCAGCCTTGCCGGCCACACCATTGCCACCCAACACATCGACGAACGCTGGTACGGGCTCACCTTGCATGCTGGAAGTGGCGTTGTGGTCACGTTGACCGTTGCTCGGTACCAGCACGCCCCTAGCTACACCAACCCGTGGCAATCCGCTGCCAGCGGACAACCGCTCATCCGCCCGCGCCAACAGGAGCAATGACACACGATGCAGTACCATCGCCTCGGGCGTACCAACTGGCAGGTCTCCGCGCTAGGGTTAGGCGGAGCCGCACTAGGCGGTGAATTCGGCCCTCTCGCCGAAAGCACCGCCATCCACACGATTCACTCTGCCATCGACCACGGGATTAATTTTTTCGATACCGCTGCGCAATACGGCCTCGGTGAAAGCGAACGCCGCTTCGGTCAAGCACTAGCACACGGCAAACGCCAGCACGTTTTTTTGGCGACCAAAGCGGTCATGCGCGGCACACCCTACGATTATGCGACCACCATGGCATCGGTAGAGGCTAGCCTCGCACGTCTCCAAACCGATTACATCGACCTCATCCAACTCCACGAAGCCGAAACCACCACGTTCGAAACGGCCATTAACGGGTGTATTGCGGCCTTTCTGGAGCTGAAACAAGCGGGCAAAGTGCGTGCCATTGGCGTCAATGCCCGTGACATGCACCAGCTCATTCCCTACATCGAGACCGGTCATATCGACACGGTGTTGGTGTACTGCCGGTACATGCTCATCGACACCACCCTCTATGACACGATAGTGCCACTCGCACGCACATACGATGTCGGCATCATCAACGGCAGTCCACTCGGCATGGGCATCATGACTGATACTCCGGCGCCCTTTCTCAACGACCAAACGGCGCTGTTGGCCGAAGCAGAGCGCCGCAAAGCGCTCGTCAATCATCTGCGCAAACCGGGCCCACATGGGCTGGTCGAGGCCACCATGCGCTACAGTTTGACCGCTCCCGACATTGCGGTCACACTCACTGGCGCTCCCACAGCCGCACAACTCCAACAAAATGTGGCATACTGTGATGGGCACGGGCCAACGCCCGCTGAGCGCCAAGCGCTCCACGATTTGTTTGCGGGGCAGCCACTTTTCAACTAATCATCAGCCAAGGAAGAAGACACAGCGGTGCGACCACTGCAACTCACCATCTGCGAATCACGGCCCGTGGGGGCACTCCACTGGGTCGCATTCGCAGATCACATGCTCGCCCAACAGTGGCGTCCTGGTCAGTACATACAACTGCAATGCGACCATCAGCACATTCCCAGCCACCTGCTGTTGCGCGCCTTTTTCCCGGCACAAGTCGATGTACGCCTTGGGCGGGTGGGCGTGTTATTTGCTCCACACCACGATGAATCGCTCCAGTGGTTGGCACAACGCAACATCGGCACACTCGTCCACGGCACTGGCCCGCTCGGCAAAATGCCACAGCCCATTCCCAGCCGTGGTACGGCGTTGTGCATCGGTCAACACGAAGGAGCCATGCGCCTGCTCGGGCTCGTCAATCATTTACACCAACAGCACACCAGTGTCACCTTTGTGGCTGGGGATTTACCAACATCCGAGTATCTGCCGACCCAATTTATTCCCACGGATGTGGAATACATGGCCGGTACAGAGAACGTGCTCCGGGTCATGGAACGCCGCACCACCGAATTGCTCCGCTGGGCCGACCACATTTATGTGTCCGCACATGCGCCCGTAGTGAGTGCCATTCAACAGTTGCTCCGTCAGAGTCGACTACGCGCCGGGCGAGCCATTACGTCCGTGAATCTCGTGACACCACTGCCCTGTGTCATTCAATCGTGCCGGCAGTGCCAAATTCACACACGCAAAGGCCCGCGTTTGGCATGCCAAAGCGGACCATGGTTCGACATCCACGACTTGGGATCCTAATGCCAACTAGAGAATGATGCCGCGCTCGCGTATCAATTTGGCCTTCGCCTTGCGGAAGAGCTCTTCGTAGTTGACACGCCGCATCGAAATCTCGTATCGCCCCTGCTCTTGTAACAAGGCGTGTAGCTCTTTGTCGAGAAGCTCTTCTTGCATCAATTCGTTGGTCATGATGTCAACAATCGCGACGCGCAACTCTGCATCATCACAATCAAACATGACGCCCTCGGTATCTGCCAAAACTTCGACCAACTGAGCAGCGTACCATTTCACTTTATCGGGGGAAATGCGCATGTGTCGCTCCTTTGTGTTCGTACATGTCGCTCCTTTCAGTCTATGTGGTAATCTATATTTCGTCAATACCACTGGCCCGATGCTCCGTGCATCTGCCTTACACCGAAAGAACGCTCCGCATGGAAGCCAGCGAATACGAAATTCTTGCCCACGTCGAACACCACCACTGGTGGTACACCGGCATGCGCACCATCGCCGATGCGTGGCTCCGCCAACTGCCCACTACCGCCCAACCGCGCCGCATTCTTGATGCTGGGTGTGGCACCGGCGGCAACTTGACGTGGCTCACCCACTACGGCTCCCCGCTCGGGTTCGATTTTGCGAGCCACGCTCTCAGTCATGCCCCGTCCGCGTTCCCATTGCTCCGTGCCAGCATTACCAACATGCCGTTCGCTGATGCCAGCTTCGACCTCGTGACCAGCTTCGAAGTCATCTATCACCGCGGCGTCCACGATGACGTGCTGGCACTCAAGGAATGCGCCCGTGTACTTGCGCCCACCGGGCATCTGCTCTTGCGCTTGCCCGCCTTCAACTGGCTTCGTGGCCACCACGACGACCGCGTGCACGGAGCACGACGCTATACCACAGCCGATCTACACCACAAATTGGCTCAAGCCGGCCTGACACCACTACGCACCAGTTATGTGAATACGTTATTATTACCCTTAGCGTTGTGGCAACGCTTCCGAGAACGCCAACACACCGATATCGCCCCAGAATCAGATTTGCAAATACCCTCACCGTTCGTTAATACGGTGGCACATGGAGCGTTGCAACTAGAATCCTCATGGCTCCGCATGGGTGGACGCTTCCCCGTTGGGGTGTCGTTGTTGTGTCTGGCACGTCCGCATCGTAGTACGTAGTCTCCATACCGCACGGTTAAACTGACTCGGTAGCACGGTGTTGCCACACACCAGCACACTTAGTGGTACGATGCGTGTATGCACTACACATGACGTGATTGTGAATCATCGTCAGACCGGCACGCACTGCTTGGCGTCATCGCAACGATCATGGGGGAGCGCACAACAACACAAGGGGGAGTTGGCGATGATTCAATTTCAGTCCCTACGCAGGTGCTTTGGTGATTTTGTGGCCCTCGATTCCATCAGTTGTACCATCCCATCTGGTGCCACCGTGGGGTTGATTGGCCCCAATGGAGCCGGCAAAACCACGGCCATGCGCATTTTGACCACCCTGCTGGCTCCCACCAGTGGCGACGTGCTCGTCAATGGGGTTTCGGTGCACACAAATCCGCAAGAGGCCACCCAACGCATCGGGTTCATGCCCGACGAATTCGGCAAATATGAGGCCATGTCAGCCGCCGAGTACCTTGATTTTTATGCGCGCTGTCATTACATCCCCGAGCATCAGCGCTCCGTGCTCGTCAGTGAAATGCTCGATCTCGTTGATCTCGCACACAAACGCGACGATGCTGTGATGGGGTTATCCCGTGGCATGATGCAACGCCTCAGCCTAGCCCGCTCGCTCCTCCACAATCCTGACGTCCTCGTGCTCGACGAACCAGCCAGTGGTCTCGATCCACGGGCACGCATCGATTTGCGCGGGTTACTGCATGAGCTCCACCGCCAAGGCAAAACCATCCTGATTAGTTCGCACATTCTCTCCGATTTGGCAGACATCTGCACACACCTGATGATTCTTGAGCGGGGCCGGTTGGTCGCCTTTGACACACTCGACAACTTGATGCACCGGGCCCACCAACAACGCATCATCGTCAAAGTGCTCCACGACTCACCGCTCATCGAGACCATTGCCCACCAACAAGGATTCACCTGTCAGCCTCATCCGGAGCACCCGCACTGCTACGTCCTTCTCGGCAATCACGATGAACACGCGCATGCGCAGCTTTTACACGCACTCATTGGCGCTGGCGTGAGCGTCTACGATTTTAGCCGCGAAGCGCACTCACTCGAGCATGCGTTTTTACAGGTGACCAGTGGCACACTCTAATCGGTCTCGCCTGTATCTGCGTGCAGTTGCAACATGATTTGTATCACCTACGAGGTGCTGTGTATGTTCAAGCGTTTTCCCATCAACCCCATCTTATTACGCGAAATTCGTGGCACCATGCGCGTGTCTCAGGCATTTTGGTTGCTTGCCGGGTTCATCGGTCTGATTAGCGGACCCACGCTGTTGGTGTATGCGAGTGAATTCGTCAATTCGCCGACCGGCGCCGGCCAACAGAGCGACCTCGGACAGACAATTTTTCTCATTTTGGTGATGGCCGCCATTCTGGCACTCATCTTCATCCCCACCGTGAAGGCTGCGGCCAGCATTGCTGGTGAGCGCGAGCGCAAAACCTTCGATTTACTGCTTACTTCGCAGCTCCCCGCTACCACGATTATTTTCGGCAAGATGCTGGCCACGCTGGCCTATTGTGCGCTCTTGCTCTTTGCGATGACTCCGCTCGTCGCCATGACGTTTTTGATTGGCGGTGTTGACCTCGGCACGCTCCTCATCACCTATTTCATCATCGTAGCCCATGTCGTGCTCCACACCAGCATCGGCATCTACTGGTCGGCCCGCTTTGCCACGACCACGGTGGCCATTGGTGCATCGCTCGCCAGCATCATCGGCGGACTCTTGGTGGTGCCTGGCATCGCCTACGTTCTCGTCTTACTCATCGACGAGACCATCGCTACTGACTCGTTGACCGGATTCCTGCATTTCTTGTTGCTGGCGAGCAACCCGTTTGTGGTGGTTGTCAGCGCCATTGAGGCCATCCGCGTGCAACAAACCTGGCTCGTCACGGTGTTTATCTCCGGACAAAGCATCGCACTGCCAGCACTCTGGATCTGGAGCCTGTTGGGCTGCTGGTTGGCGAGCATCGCATTGTTGTACGCTGCTATCCGCACCATTCGCACGCACTACACGCCCACGACACCACAAAAACCCACCAAGGAGGGTGCATGAACACCAAACTCAAGCTCATCCTCATCGCCATCACGCTCGCCGGGAGCGTGGCCTGCGCTGCCCCCATCTCGCCCATCGTCCCCAGTGGCGATGCCACCGCTACTCCGCTCGCAGACGCCACTGCCACTGCAGAAGTGAGTGCGAGTCCGACGCCCGACACCGCCGTAGCCACCCCCGAAGCAACCGCAATCATGGACGGCACCGGCGAAGTACCCACGGATGGTGAGCTCTTGCTCATCCAAGAAAACACGCTTGTGGGCGTCTCGATCGAACGGGGCACCATGCGCAAAATCAGCACCGATGTCAGTGATTTTGTGGTGAGCCCCGATAACAGCCAGATTGCGGTCATCCGCGGCCGCGATCGCAGTAGTCAGCTGTGGCTTGTCAGCCTTGACGGGAGCAAGCAACTCCAACTGAGCGACGACAAACGGGTCTACGCCAGCATGTCGTGGCTCCCAGACGGTAGCGGACTCGTCTACGCGGCCAGCACCGCAGCCAGTCAAAATCGCTCCACTTGGCTCGACTGGGCCGCGTTTTGTCGTGAATCGAGCGTCTACCTGATGCGCCTCGATACCCGCAAAGCACAATCACTCGGCGAGGGCTGTGACCCGGCCGTCTCTCCCGATGGCCGCCGCATCGCCTATGCCACACGCCCCACCCGCAGTGACGCACAAACCTTCGAAACCGCCAACACGGCCGGTAATAGCATTCACCTCATCAACATCAAGGGTGAAAACGGCTGGGATCCCGTCAAAGCCGCTGGTGGCGAGGTCGGCGAAAAGAACCCGGGGCTCGTGGCGTACCAACCGGTCTGGAGCGCAGACAGCAAACGCGTGCTCTACCACGTCTTCATCGGCATGCGCGTTGAGGTCGACATCAATTTGCTCAGCGTCGTGGACGCCAAAGACGGCACACAGACCCTGCTCGGTGATTTCGCTGGCTGGTCACGCCAACTCAGCCTCAGCCCTGACGGCACTCTCTACGGTCTTATCAGCCAAAACATCGGTGATGCACGTGGCTTGAGCGGCTGGGACGTCTGGCGCGCCGAGTTCTTTGATTTCACCGGTGAACGTGAAATATTTCTACCCGAGGGATCTTTTCAAGCCCAAGGCCAAGCGCTCATTGAGCCACTCTGGTATGGGCAACACTTTGTTTGGTTGGGCAACAACTCCGAAATCGCCATCATCATGCCACCAACCTGGACTCCCGGGATGGCGCCCAATTCTGCGAACGAGCTCGGTCTGACCGAGCAACCGGGTGAAGTGTGGATACTTTCATTGGGTGAAACCCCCAACGCTCCGCTCTTCAAGGGAGCCCAATTCGACTCACCCATCGCCTACATTATGGCGACTCAGTAACACCCACTCCACACCCACACACAGTACGTCCCGCTTCCTAGCCAGGAAGTGGGACGTATTCACATCTGTGGTGCCCTGCGCGACTAGGAGTACTTTACGAGTGCCGCTTGTGCTTGTGGCGACAGATGAAAACCAAACTGCCACGCTCCGGGCATGCCGTCAAGCCGCACCAACGCGGCCCGGTTGAACTTGATGCGTTGCGCGGTTGCCACCCACACCACCCAACTCAAATCGGGCTCATGCCCCACATACAGCACATGCGCACGTTGGAGCTGTTGTAGACTCAGGTGCAAAATCTGCAGGTCGAACCCGGGGCTCAAACGCTCATCAACGATGGGCGGAGTACGGTAGGTGTGCGCAATCAAATCGGCGGTCTGCCGTGCCCGGTAGTAGGGGCTCGTCACGATGGCGTCAATGCGAATCTGGAGCGTTTGCATGACCAACGCGGTGTGGCTGATTTGTCGAATACCCGCAGCCGTAAGCACGCGATGTGCATCATCACCAGATTCACTGCGATCCTCGGCAATCCCGTGACGCAACAAGTACACTTCCATGCCACCCTCATCTCAGCCTGGTGTATCCACGGACCATTTGCGCCCCGCAAGAGGGCGATGCTTGGTATAATCACAAGCAGGTGTTTATTTTTTTACAGTCCCACGGACATATTACCATGATTCAAACCATCCCCGTACTCGACTTCGGCTCCCAGACCGCACAGCTCATCGTACGCCGTCTACGCGAAATCGGCGTCTACTCTGAGTTGTTGCCCCACGACGCACCAGTCGACGATTTTTTTGCACGTCATCAGGTACTCGGCATCGTCTTATCGGGCGGTCCAGCCAGCGTCTACGACGACGGCGCGCCGCAGATGCCAGATTGGGTCTTGCACAGCGACGTGCCCGTGCTCGGCATCTGCTACGGCATGCAACTGCAGAGCTACGCCCTCGGTGGCACCGTCGTCAAAGCCGCCCAACGCGAATACGGCAACGCCACCATTGCGGCCAACTGCGCCCATCCACTCTTTGCGGGTCTCGAACCCACACAACAGGTCTGGATGAGCCACGGCGACCACATCGAGGCTATGCCGGCCGGTTTTACGGCACTTGCCAGCAACAGTAGCACCCCGTTTGCGGCCATGGCCAACGACGAACGACGCTGGTACGGCATCCAGTTTCACCCCGAAGTCGTGCATACCCCCCACGGGCGTGATGTGTTGCGGCATTTCGCCCTGTCGATTTGTGGTGCGCTCCCCACCTGGCAAGCGTCTTCGTTTGTGACCGAGGCCATTGCGCGCATCCAACACCAAGTAGGCGACGGCAAAGTCATCTGTGGGTTGTCGGGCGGAGTCGATTCAGCAGTCGCCGCGTTGCTCATCCACCGCGCCATCGGCGATCGCTTGACCTGCGTGTTCGTCGACAACGGCCTGCTCCGCCTCAACGAAGCCGAACAAGTCATCCACACCTTCCGCGATACCCTCGGCATTCCCTTGATTGCAGTTGACGCCAGTGCGGAATTTTTGCAGGCTCTCGACGGCGTCAGCGATCCGGAGCGCAAACGCAAAATCATCGGCGAAAAATTCGTGCGTGTGTTTGAGCGCGAAGCCGCCAAAATTGAAGGTGCGACGTTTTTGGCCCAAGGGACGCTCTACCCAGACGTCATCGAAAGCAAAGCTCCCGACCGTCAAAAAGGCGTGACCATCAAGACGCACCACAACGTGGGTGGACTGCCCGCTGACATGAAGCTCCAGCTCGTCGAACCCCTGCGTTACCTCTTCAAGGACGAGGTGCGGGCTGCAGGCATCGAGCTCGGGCTCCCCACCGATTGGGTGTGGCGTCATCCTTTCCCCGGGCCCGGGCTCGCGGTGCGTATTTTGGGGGCCATTACCCGCGAACGTGCCGATGTGCTCCGCCAGGCCGATGCGATTTTTATTGGTGAATTACGTCAAGCCGGCCTCTATCGCCAGACTCAGCAGGCGTTCGCGGTGCTTTTGCCGGTCCAAAGCGTGGGCGTGATGGGCGACGGGCGCACCTATGCCGATGTCATCGCCCTGCGTGCCATTACCACCGAGGATTTCATGACGGCCGATTGGGCCCACCTGCCCTACGAGTTTTTGGCACAGGTGAGCAATCGCATCGTCAACGAAGTCGCTGGCGTCAATCGCGTCGTCTACGATATTTCGTCGAAGCCGCCCGCCACCATCGAGTGGGAATAACCGCACCTACACGAGGCCATTGCATGTCAACTGTGCACGCCACTGCCGTCGCAAAGCTCATCATTGCGGGCGAGCATGCGGTCGTCTATCATCGACCCGCACTCGCCGTCCCCCTGCCCGACATCACCGCCCACGTCACCGTCACCCCGCTCCCCGCCGGGAGTGGGTGTCGGGTGGTGAGCCCCGATGTACATCGCACCGCACAGCTTGGCGTCGACGACGACCCATTGCTTGACCTCATTGCGGACGTGCTCGCCGCCTGGAACATGACTCCTCCAGATGCGGAACTCCTCATTCACTCGCACATTCCCATTGCCAGTGGCATGGGTAGTGGTGCTGCCGTAGCAACAGCCATCGTCAAAGCCTTGGCACAGTGGTTTCAACGCACACCGAGCACCCACGACATCAACACACTCGTGTTCCGAAGCGAACAACGCTTACACGGCACCCCGAGTGGCATCGACAACACGGTCATTGCCTACAACCGCCCGATCTCGTTTTGCCGCCAACTGCCGGCTCCCGATGGCACACCACGCCCGCCACACATTGCCGCGCTCGTCATTGCCAGCCCAATCACCCTCGTGGTAGCCGACACCGGCGATCGTAGCCCGACTCACCTCGCAGTGGCCGGAGTCCGTGCACGCCGCACCAGCGCTCCAGCCCACTACGACGCCTTGTTTGATGCCATTGCCGCAGTCACACAGCTCAGTGCCATGGCCCTCGCCAGCGGTGATAGCGCGCTTCTAGGCGCCGCTTGCCGCCAAAACCACACCCTGCTCCAACACATTGGCGTTTCCAGCACGCATTTGGACGCACTCGTGGTCGCAGCAGAAAAGGCCGGGGCCTACGGGGCCAAGCTCTCGGGGGCCGGCGTCGGCGGGGTCATGTTTGCAGTGGTGGCCCCGCAGCGGGTAACGGCGGTGCAAACCGCATTACAACGAGCCGGCGCAGTACGGACCTTCGTCACCACCGTGGCCAGCCATCCTGCCGAAGCCGAGGCACATACGGTATAATACACAGCAACGGGTCAACGTGCCCGCAGTGTGTGCGTGGAGCGAGGCGCTCCACCCTTGTCTAGAGGATTTGATCGATGGCTCGTGTAATGGTCGCCATGAGTGGCGGTGTTGATAGTTCGGTGGTTGCAGCCATGTTGCACCAAGCCGGTCACGACGTGACCGGTGTCACCATGCATCTCTGGGAGGGCGATGGCGACAAATTGGTCGAGAGCCGGTGTTGCTCGATGGAGATGGTTTCTGGTGCACGGCGGGTATGTGCTCAGTTGGGCATCCCGTACTACGTGTTCAACTATCAAAAAGACTTCAAGAAACATGTCATCGATTATTTCGCCGATGAATACACGCACGGCATGACTCCCAACCCGTGTCTGGCCTGCAACCGCGATCTCAAGTTTCGCGTCCTACTCGAGCGTGCAGAAATGCTCGGCTTTGATGCGTTGGCCACTGGTCATTACGTGCGCAACCACTACGACGGCCACCAGTGGCGCATGTACCGGAGCGCCGATCTGCGCAAAGACCAGTCGTACGTGTTGCACATGCTCGGTCAAAAGGAGCTCTCGCGGCTGATGTTCCCCCTTGGGGGCATGACCAAACCCGAAGTGCGTGCGCTGGCGAGCCAGCTCAATTTGGCCACGGCAGAGCGCCCCGAAAGCCAGGATATCTGCTTTGTGCCTGACCGTGATTACCGGTCATTCGTACGCAATCAGCGCCCCGATGCGTTCGCTCCCGGCGACATTGTCGACCAGAGCGGCAAAAAGCTCGGTGAGCACCAAGGTGTGCCCATGTACACGGTCGGTCAACGCCGTGGCTTGGGGATTGCGGTGGGGGCGCCGATTTTTGTGACCCACATTGATGCGAGCACCAACACCATTGTGGTGGGTGATGCTGACGCTCTGCGCAAACGCACCATCAGCGTTGATCGCATGACCTACGTGGCCGGTTCACCCCCAGACAACCGCTTCCAGGCCCGCATCCAGAGCCGTTCACATGCGGTCGATGCGCCAGCCACCGTGGAAATCACCGGGGAGCGCACGGTACATATTACGTTCGACACCCCCCAAGACGGCATTTCACCGGGGCAATCTGCTGTCATCTACTGTGCTGACGAAGTCATCGGCGGAGGGCGAATTCTCGCCTAAAAGGGGCTCATCATGTCACCCACACCACTGTTGCTCGTTCTGGTTGCCACGCTCCACGCTGCTTTGGCACATGTCGTGGTCGGCAAAAACATCCTCCAGCTCCCCATTTACTGGCTTGCTGCGCTCATCGGCGCAGTCATCGTCTACGCCACGGGGTTTTCACTGGGGAGTGGCTTGCCAGCGCCCGCTGGGGTGCATCTAGTCGAAATCTCGGTGGGAGCATGGGTCGCCCTGAGTCTCGCCATGCGTGCCACCAACACATAACACGCGCACTGGGTGTGCGTAGGAAGGCAGACCATGTACGACGTCCCCGAATCACCTGCATCCAACGATGCACCACAACCCGCCACCACTTCCACCGACGGCATGAGTCGTTGGTTGGTCATCGGCGCCGTGGTCTTTGTGGTACTCAGTGTGGCGTTCATCGTCCTAGCGGTCATCTACCCCGGGTTCCGCGAGGCGGTCCGTGATTTGGCCATCATCTTGCTGGCGTTGTTTCAACTCATCGGTGCCATCGCCATGGCACTCGTTGCAGTGGCGCTTTTGTACGCCGTCAAAGCCATCGACGCAACGGCCCGCCTCACGTTGATGCCCAAACTCGAAGAAATCAGCCGCAAAGTGGATGAGCTCCTCCAAAAAACCACTAGTGTCACCGAAGACGTGAAAAAAACCAGCACCACGGTGGCGAATACGGTCTCGATTATCTCGGAGCAGATCGTACGCCCGGCCATCCAAGTCAGTAGCTTCGTGAGTGGCATCAAAGCGGCCGCCGAGGTACTCGGACAACGCATGACGGGCACTCCGAGCGTACAACCAAAGGACGGCCAACATGGCAAAGATTAATTACGGCGGACAAGCGGTCATCGATGGGGTCATGATGCGGGGTTTGCGCCGTGCCACCGTGGCAGTGCGCAAAGAAGACGGTAGCATTGTCACCTTCCACGAAGAACTCAATCATACTCGCCGGAGCACGCTGGAGCAAATCCCGCTCATCCGCGGCGTGCTCCTCTTGTGGGACACCCTCAATCTGGGCATCCGTGCACTCAACGTGGCCGCCGCCGTAGGTCTCCCTCCCGAAGAACGTCTCAACGAGCGTGAAACCGCCGGAAGCGTGGCTTTTTCCCTCTTGTTCGCCTTTGCCATTTTTTTCGCGCTTCCGTTGCTTTTTGCCAACGGGCTGGCCTATTTCGGCGTCAACAACCTGCTTATCGTCATCATTGAAAACGTCTTCCAGTTGGTGATTTTCATCCTCTATCTGCTTCTCATCGGGCGCATTCCCGACATTCAACGGGTCTACGGGTATCATGGTGCCGAGCACAAAGCCATCAACGCCTACGAAGCCGGGTTGCCACTTGACGTAGCACATGTCCGCCAACAAACCCTCATCCACCCACGCTGTGGCACGAGTTTCTTGTTGGTCGTGGTCGTACTCAGCATCCCCATCTTCGCGGTATTTGCCGAACAACCGCTCCTCATCAAAATCGTCTCACGGCTCGTCCTCATCCCCGTCATTGCAGGCATCTCGTTCGAGCTGTTGCGCCTGACCGCCAACAACTACCACCGAGCATTTGTGCGCTGGTTGGTGGCACCGTCGCTGGCACTGCAACGTCTGACCACCAAAGAACCCGACGACAGCATGGTCGAAGTTGCCATTGCAGCCCTCTTGCCCGTACTCGCTGCCGACGACGTGTTGCCCGATCAGTACGACCACGCGCTGACCATGGGTGTTGGTGCCCCAGCGACTGGTTTTGTCATCGCTGAAGCGCCGACGCATCCCGCATGAGTCGTTCCGTTATCGCATCCATCCTCATCGAGTGGTTTCGCCGCCATGGTCGCGATTTACCGTGGCGGCATACCCGTGACCCGTACCACATCTTGGTGGCGGAGTTGATGCTCCAACAAACCCAAGTCGAACGTGTCATCCCCAAGTACCACGCCTTCCTCGCCTTGTTCCCCACTGTGGCTGACCTCGCGCATGCACCAACCAGCGCCGTCATTACCGCGTGGCAAGGGCTGGGCTACAACCGGCGCGCCCTCTATCTGCAACGCACCGCCCAAGCCGTACAAACGCACTACGCCGGGCAGTTCCCCCGCACCGTGGCCGAATTACGCGCCTTGCCGGGCATTGGTCCCTACACGGCGGGCGCCATCGCATGTTTCGCCTTTGAGCAAGATGTCGGCTTCCTCGACACCAACATTCGGCGAGTCATCATGCGTTTACATCACGACCCAAGCACTCCGGCCAGCGAACGTGAACTATGGCAACTTGCCGACCAACTCGTGCCCACCGGAGCGGGCTGGTGGTGGAATCAAGCCATCATGGAGCTAGGCGCGCTCATCTGCACGGCGCAACGGCCCACGTGTGCGCAGTGCCCGCTCCGGGGCCATTGTTGTGATTACCAGGCACGGCTTGCTGCTGATCAGCACTTGCTCACCATACCAGCACCCACCCACAAACGCGTGGCCGAACGCAAAAAATCCGAGCCGTTTCTCGGCTCGAATCGCTATATTCGTGGGCGCATCATCGACGCGCTCCGCGCACAATCACCACAATCCACGCAACAACTCTACGCGCACATTCAGCAGGGCTACGCAGAACTCACGCACGATCGCCTCACGCACATATTGCAGGGGTTGGCCAGTGACGGTCTCATCGTCTATGATGCCGACGATGCCCAGCTCCCCGATTAACGCGCATGCGCATGCCACAAACACTCACTCACGCGCAACGTCACACCATGGTGCTGTGGGGGCATGCGGCGCTCCGGCCACGTGCGATTGCTCATCAACGCCCAAGCCAACCCTTGGCGGGGCACAATGGCCACAACCGGCCCCGTAAATCCGGTATGTGCCGCCATTTCGGGCGCCGCCACTCCCATGAACTGAGCGCGGTGAAGCATCCATCCCCAACCGCAGCCCAGCTGGGCGGGCGGACTGTGATTGACTAGCGCTTGTTGCGCATCAGCCGCATGAATCTGCCACGGCGAATCCCCGGCCAGAGTCGCTAGCCAGCCCCGTCCAAAGCGCACCATGTCGGCGGCCGTGCCAAATAACCCTGCATGGCCGGCAACACCCCCAAGAGCCGCACAACTTTCGTCGTGGACAACCCCATGCACTACTCCACGCGTGGCATGGTGCTCCGTCGGTGGGATGTGTGCCTGCCAAGCGAGCGGCGGATTAAAACACGTCATCGTCATATCAACGGGCTGCAACACCAGTACGCGTAGTGCCTCTGCGAGCGACCAACCAGTCACGTGTGCCACGATTTCGCCCAACAACAACGTATTCACATTTGCATAGGCCACCGTGGTGCCTGGCGGCACTTGTGGGGTCAACGCATAAACCTGGCGCCATAATTCTGCGGCCCCGTGGTGCGCAACCGCCGCCAAGCGGATGTCGAGCCCCGAGGTGTGCGTGAGCAAATGCGCAATGGTCACCCCGTGTGCATGGCTCTGGGGCAAAAACCGGCGCACTTCGTCGTCGATGCGGATGTGACGCGCACTCAACAGACACATTGCTGCAGTAGCCGTGACGATTTTGGTGAGCGAGGCCTGATCATAGATGGTATCGGTGGTGACGACCGGCGCATCCACCGCATACGTATGCCGCCCCACCGCTAATTGGTGGAGCGTTGCATCGTTGTCGGTCTGCCAAGCAAGTGTGGCCCCCGGAAATATGCCGTCAGTCACTCCGGCCTGTAATTGCGCCAACAAAGCATGCGTACTCATGGCATTGGCACACAGGGGGGGCGCGCATTCAGCCAAGCGCCAGCGTTCACATTGGTGCCAACGGCTTCACCGCGCCCTGCCGCATAAATGATGGGATGATAGGGCCCTGATTTGTGACTCCACCAGTTGCCCTGCGCATCAACGACCACGTCGCTCGTCAGCGCCCGAGCGGTTTGATAGGTCGCCCCGTGACTTTCAAACGCGTTATCACGCAGTGTCACACCAATCCCAGGGACTACGGCCATCGTGCTTTTGATTTGGATGCCCGCACTGCCCCCACTAAAGGTGCTACACGTCACACTGCCCTGCATCGGCGCGGCACTCGTCACCAGCATATTTGGGCCATTATTCGTCGTAAACAACGCACCAACGACAGTGGCATTCAAGGTACTCAACGGATTACTCGCAGTCAGCATCACCGCCGCTGCACCCGTAGCTTGCTGATTCGGACCGACCCGGGTATACTCGATGCGCACACTATTGTTGTAGGTAGCCACATAGTCAATCATGGCGCCGTAGGCCAACGTATTGTCGCGTACCACACTATTACTCAAGAGCACCGTGGTGTCCTTGAGGTTAAATTGGCCGTAATTGGCTTGAAACGTGCTGTTGCGAATAGTCACCGTCGCTTCTTCGCCATAGATCAACGTACCGGCAGCTCCCCCTTGGTTGACCACCACGTTGTCGAACAACAGCGCTCCCCCTGCCTGTACAAACACGCCGCCCCACGGCGCACGTTGCGCTTTCAACAACACCGGAGCGCCCCCCTGCCCGATAGCTTGAAGTTGCCCCTGCACATACAGCGACACACCGGGAGCGAATTCCACCGTGCTCCCCGCTTCAATGATAAGCGTAGCACCAGCGACTACCTGCACATCGTCATTGACCGTTTTGTTGCCACTCCACCGCGTCACCCCGTTGATTACCGTTACCGGTCGCATTGTGGCTGTGGGCATGGGAATTGCCGTGGGTTCCGGCTCCGTGGTCGGCTCTGGCTCCATCGTGGGCTCTGCGGTCGGCTCCGGGTCTACCGCTTGAAACGGGTCTTGCGTCGGCTCCGGGTCTACCGCTTGAAACGGGTCTTGCGTCGGCTCCGGGTCTACCGCTTGAAACGGGTCTTGCGTCGGCTCTGGTGTCACCTTCACCGGGTTAAAGTCTGGAGGCGGCGGCGGAGTGGTCGCCGTCGGCTCCGGGATGAACAACGACTCGAGCGTGGCCGTCGCTGACGCTGGAGGCACGGGCGTCGCCGTCGCCAATGCGGTAAACGTGGGCAATGGCTTTGTGGCAGTCGGTTGCACCGCAACGGGTGTTGCTGGAGCACCGAGCACCGTATACCAGAGCACTGTTGCTCCGAGTGCTAATGTTGCGCCCACAATTAAAAGTGCATCGGTGCGATCTGCCACCATCTTCCCTCCCCGGATGACCACAAACACTCTTCCCTAGTGTACACCATCTCCCCCAGCCACACCAACCCCTCACAAATTCACTCTTGTCAAAGTCGAACTTTTGTGCTATTCTCTCACTGTAGCCGTTGACCCACCCGGTTCGCACACGGCACACGGTATCTGCAAGTGGGACGAGAGTGTCGGCAACGCCGACCCCAGACAGGAGAACACGAGTTATGGCAAAAGCAGCATCGTCAGCCAACAGTGAGGCCAACGCCTCCCACACCGAAAAAGAGAAAGCCCTCGCCGCGGCCATGAGCCAAATCGACCGCAAGTACGGCAAGGGTTCCATCATGAAGATGGGCGAGGGCAACAACAAGCTCTCCATCGACGTCATCCCCACCGGTGCCATTGCGCTCGACTTGGCGTTGGGGATTGGCGGCGTGCCCCGTGGGCGTGTGATTGAGATTTACGGCCCCGAATCAAGCGGTAAGACGACCCTGGCCCAACACATCGTGGCACAGGCCCAGCAAATGGGCGGCACGGCAGCCTTCATCGACGCCGAGCATGCGTTTGACCCCGCCTATGCGGCCCGCTGTGGCGTCAACATCGATGCGTTGCTGGTCTCACAGCCCGACTTCGGCGAGCAAGCACTCGAAATCTGTGAAACGCTGGTGCGCTCGAATGCCGTGGACGTCATCATCGTTGACTCGGTGGCAGCCTTGGTGCCCCGCGCCGAAATCGAAGGCGACATGGGTGATTCGTTGCCCGGGTTACAGGCTCGCTTGATGAGCCAAGCACTGCGCAAATTGTCGGGCGCTATCAGCAAATCCAAAGCGGTAGTCATTTTTCTCAATCAGTTGCGCATGAAAATCGGCGTCATGTTCGGGTCGCCCGAGACGACCACCGGTGGTCAAGCGTTGAAGTTTTATGCGTCGATCCGCCTCGACATTCGTCGCATTGAGACGCTCAAAAGTGGCACTGATCCCATTGGTAGCCGTGTGCGTGTCAAGGTCGTCAAAAACAAAGTCGCACCGCCGTTCCGGCAGGCTGAGTTCGACATCATGGCCAACGAGGGCATCTCACGCGCTGGGGGCATTCTCGACATGGCCACCGAACTCGAAATTATCCGCAAGAGCGGCGCTTGGTTCTACCTCGGTGAAGACCGCCTCGGTCAAGGTCGTGAGAACGCCAAGCAGTTTTTGGTTGATAACCCGGCTTTGCTCAACGAAATCGAACGTCTCATCAAGGTGCAGGCTATTGAGCGTGGCACCATCGGCGAGCCCAAGGCGGCAGCCACAGGCGACGACGATGACATCTTCGAAGAATAATCCACAACCAGGCACGATTACGGCGATTCGCGCCCAAACCCGTGACACGCGCCGGGTCAACCTCATCATTGACGGCGAATTTGCCTTGGGGGTGAGTCTCGACACCCTGGCCCACGAAGGTCTCTTCGTGGGTCAGGCGCTTGATGCCGCTCAAATCGCCCAACTCGTTGCCACTGATGCTTATGACCGTGCCAAACAAGTGGCAATCCGCTTCCTCGAGCTCCGTCCACGCAGTCAGCGTGAAATCCAAGATCGCCTGCGACAACGCGGTTTCGCACCCGACACCATCGCACACGTGATGGCACGCCTCGGCGAAACCGGGCTCATTGATGATCAAGCGTTTGCGCACTACCTCGCCGAACAACGCACTCGCCAAGCGCAACGCGGCAGCATGGCCATCAAACAGGATTTGCAACGCCACGGCATCGCCAACCACACCATCCAACACGTCATGCAGGCCCAGGCTGATGCCACCAACGATGCCGCCGGCGCAGAACGACATGCCCAAAAGCTCCTGCCCCGACTCAAACATCTCGACCGATCGGCGTTTGTGCGCCGGCTCAGTGGAGCGCTCCAGCGCCGTGGCTACCCCGCCGATGTGGTACGCTCGGTGGTGCGCACGAGTTGGGCATCACGCAACCAAGCCACTGACAGCAACGATGATGACCCGGCCTAGGTTGCGCATTGCCACGTTCTCGGGGAGAATACACCATAGCTGATTTCATTAATGAGAGGAATCTTCATGCCAGAAATTCAATACCTCGGCCACGCCTGTTTTCGTATTCGCGGCCGCGACGGCGTCGTCATCATGGATCCCGGCCAACGCACCTGTGGTTACGACATCGGCAAGCAATCTGCCAATATTCTTACCATCAGCCATACACATGCAGACCACAATCACCGCGATGCTGTCCGTCCCCTCAAAGAGACCCTCAACGTGTTTGAAGGGCCGGGCGAATACGAAGTAGGCGGCGTGTTGGTGACCGGTGTGCGCACCTACCACGACAAGAAGAAGGGCGCCGAACAAGGGCGCAACGTGGTCTTTGTGGTGCACATCGATGATGTGGCCATCGCCCACCTCGGCGACCTCGCCCATGAACTCAGTGCCGCACAGGTCGAAGAAATCGGTGATGTGGACGTGGTCTTTATCCCGGTTGGCGGCCACGAAACCCTGCATGCTGGCGAGGCTGCAGCGATCATTGCCCAACTTGAACCCCGCATCGTCATCCCGATGCACTATGCGACTGCCAATGTGGCCAGCGATGTGCCCATGGAGAGCGTCGAGCGCTTTCTCACCGAAATGGGCATCAAAGAAATCACCGCCGAAGAAAAACTCACGGTGACCCAGAGCAACTTGCCCCCCGAAGGCGTCGCCGCCCGTGTCGTCCTCATGCAACCAAGTGCGTCTATCACCAGTCAACTGACTGTGGTATAATAGAACGACCGCTGAAACATTCCGGTCATACGTTGAATTCTTCGAGGGGAAGCAGGCTTCCCCTCGTGTCATGTTGTGATGCGAGTTGGCAGGGCGAAAGGAGCGCCGCAGGCTATGACAAAGTTTATTTTCGTGACTGGTGGTGTGGCATCCTCGGTAGGCAAAGGCATTACCGTGGCATCGATTGGCCGGCTCCTCAAGAGCCGTGGTATCAAAGTCTCGGTACAAAAACTCGATCCCTACATCAACGTTGACCCAGGCACCATGTCGCCGTACCAACACGGGGAAGTATTTGTCACTGATGATGGCGCCGAGACCGACCTCGATCTCGGCCACTATGAACGCTTCATCGACGAAAACCTGTCGCGCAACAGCAACGTGACCACCGGGCAAATTTACTCAGCGGTCATCCAAAAAGAACGCCGTGGTGATTACCTCGGAGGCACCATCCAAGTCATCCCGCATATCACCAATGAAATCAAATCACGTATCGGCACCGTGGCCCGCCAAAGCAACGCAGATGTGGTCATCGTCGAAATCGGTGGCACCGTGGGCGACATCGAGGGCTTGCCCTTCCTTGAGGCGATTCGCCAAATGCGCAAAGACGTGGGCCGCGATCAAGTGCTCTACATCCACGTCACCCTGTTGCCCCATATCGGCGCAACCGGCGAAGTCAAAACCAAACCAACACAACACTCCGTCATGGAGCTGCGTCGCGTCGGCATTAGCGCAGATGTCATCGTGTGCCGTGCTGACCACGACATCACCGACGACATCCGTGAAAAAATCGCCCTTTTCGCAGATGTAGACCTCGAAGCCGTGGTGCCTCTCGAGACCGTCAAGACCATCTACGCAGTACCCCTCGTACTTGAGCAGTACGGATTAGGCGACCTGATTACCAAGCGCCTTGGTCTCGGCACACGTGCCCCCGACCTGCAACAGTGGCAAGAGATGGTCGCACGCACCCAGTCCCCCACCAAGGACATCACCATTGCACTGGTGGGCAAATACGTGGAGCTTCACGACGCCTACATGAGCGTGCTCGAGGCCATCACGCATGCGAGCACCCACCACCAAGTCAAAACCCACATCCGTTGGATTGCGGCCGAGCAACTCACCACTGCCAATGCTGACGAGCTCCTCAGCGACGTATCGAGCATCTTGGTGCCAGGTGGGTTCGGCGAGCGTGGCATCGAGGGCAAAATCCTAGCCGCAAGTTATGCGCACCAACACCAAATCCCCTACTTTGGGCTCTGTCTCGGGATGCAGTGTGCGACCATTGCCTTCGCGCGGCGTGTCCTCGGCACCGATCAGGCCAACAGCACCGAGTTCAATCCGCACATTCAACATCCGGTCATCGACATCATGCACGATCAGATTTCGATTACCAACAAGGGGGGCACCATGCGCCTCGGCGCCTACCCCTGCGCCCTCACCCCGGGGAGCAAGGCGGCCACCGCTTATGCGGCTACCGAGGTGTCAGAGCGGCATCGGCACCGTTTTGAGTTCAACAACAAGTACCGTGCGCAATTTGAGGCAGCCGGGCTCGTCATTTCTGGGCAATCTCCCGATCAACGCCTCGTCGAGATCATCGAAATCAAAGACCACCCGTGGTTTGTGGGCACGCAGTTCCACCCGGAGCTCTTGTCACGTCCCAACCGCCCACATCCGCTCTTCCGCGATTTCGTGGGGGCAGCGCTCCGCCACGAGCTCTAGGCTCACCGCCAACACCGCTCAACCACACCAAACCGCCCCTGTGCATGCAGTGCACAGGGGCGGGACCACTTACCGCTATCCGTTGCGGACAACCGCCTACTCGAGGTAGTCTTTGAGGTGTTGGCCGATATCGGTGGTGCGCAAACGGCGCAGTGCCTCTGACTCGATTTGGCGGGCGCGTTCACGGGTCATGCCCAGCTCTTGACCGACTTCTTCGAGGGTGCGGCGCCGGCCATCCACGAGTCCGTAGCGCATGTCGATAATCCGACGCTCACGCTCCGACAACTTGTTGAGCGCTGCCACTAGGTCTTGGCGCAACATCTGACGCGCAGCAAACTCGACCGGAGTCTGCATGACGTCGTCTTCGAGGAATTCGCCGAGGGTGTGCTCGTTGTCGTCACCGACCGGCGTCTCCAGCGAAATCGGCTGGCGCGCCGACTCGAGAATATGCACCACGCGGTCAACCGGCATGTCGATTGCTTTGGCGATTTCTTCGGGCGTTGGATTGCGCTCGAGTTGTTGCGACAAACGATCGACTACGCGCTTCACCTGGCTAAATGACTCGCCCATGTGCACGGGCAAACGAATCGTACGCCCCTGCTCAGCGATGGCCCGCGTGACCGCCTGTCGAATCCACCATGTGGCGTACGTCGAAAAGCGGTTCCCTTTCCAACAATCGAACTTCTCGACGGCGCGCATCAAGCCAATGTTGCCCTCTTGGATGAGGTCGAGCAACGACAAGCCGCGACCAACATACTTCTTGGCGATACTTACCACCAAGCGCAAATTCGCTTCGGTCAGCTCTTCACGGGCCTTTTTGCCAGCCTGCTCAGCCCGGCGGAAAATGCCACGGACTTCGCTGGGCTGAATATGCTGTGCGTCACTGATTTGCTGTGATGCCACTGCCTGCAAAATCGACGCAGGCAACAGTTGCCACACCATAGCCACTCGTTTGACCTGGCCATCAAACTCGTCACACGCAGCGCGCAACGCCTCACTGTCACTCGGCTTCATCTTGCCAGCCCATTCGGCTCGCACCAATTGCTCGCGCAAACGGAAGTACTCGGCACGTTGCGCGCCAGTCAGCGTGTAAAAGCTCTCAACTGCCACACCAATCTGCTGGGGCGCGCTTTCTGCATCACCGATTACCGCTTGCAACAAACCCATGGCACGCTGAAAGGCCGGCATCGACTGCAACAAGTCCATCAATAGCACATTAGCGCTATCGTGGGTCTGCTCGTCACGGCTCCCCGTCACACACTGTGTTTTGACCGCTTCCAGCAAAAGATGTACTTCGATGTGACGAGCCAACTCGATTTCGCGCTTCGCATTCAACAATGCGGTTCGCCCGATGGCCTGCAAATAATACTGAACCGCATCGGGGAGCGCACCAACCGACAAGTCGGCATCAACGAAATCTGGCTCGCTGACAGTCATTTCGACTTCTTCGTCGAGCAGCACTTCGTTCAAAATGGTCATTTCATCTGGTCCTTTTACGTCGAGAGCCTCGTCAAACTCGTGAGGCTCCTGCTCCTGCGTCCGCTTGGTCTGATCAATACGGCGGTCCTGACGGCGAGCAGTTGTCTTCCCGAGCTCGCGAGGGGATGGCACGACACGATCGTCGTAGGTCAGACTCATATGTTTCCCTGTAGTTCCCTGTAGTAGAATCCGTATGTTATTGCCACATGAATGCGGCGCACCTACTGGCCCGCCGCAACACTGTCAATTTATCGGCCGCCCTTGGGCGATAAAGAGCCGCACCTAAACGAGTGCGGTGTGAAAACTAGTATAAAACGATATTAAAAAAACTGTCAAGTGGCAAATCGCCCGCACAAGATAACAGAATGTTCACAATCCACGCAACGCCTTACTCTGGCTGTTTTTGCCACCAATCGTGATACGGCAACAGCTCGGCTAAGGGCACCGCACGGTTGGAATCAAGCACGACCTGCGTCTGCCGAATGTTGTGTGGATCGATGTCGTGCATGGCCTGACGACAATTCCCACACGGAGGAATCACATACGTCGCCCCTGCCTCATCACGCCATACCGCCACAATCAGCGCAATGCGGTACTCGTCGCCCGCACTGACCATACTGGCAATGGCAGCACGTTCCGCACACATAGTATTGGAGTCGGTGAAGACACAACGTGCCGTGTAGATGGCACCAGATGCGGTCTGCAACGCACACCCGACGTCGCCAATCAACCCGCGTGCGAGTTGCCGAGGACGCACTTGTTGTGCTGCCAGAGCAATGAGATCGGTGTACGTAATCATGGTGGTGTTATGGAAATCACAAACAGAGGTGGGAAAAAGTGGTCGGGGCGGAGGGATTTGAACCCCCGACCTCACGGTCCCAAACCGTGCGCTCTACCAGACTGAGCCACGCCCCGAATACCATTGCATTGTACGGGGTGACAAGGCACTTGTCAAACCCAATTTCATCCGTAGCGCAACCACAGAAGGGCAATGGTACAATACGCAGGTACGATGGATGCAAAGTGGAGCTTATGATTTACCCTCTCTTGCGCAAAGCGCTGTTTCATCTCGATGCCGAAACGGCCCACGAATACACCGCCACGCTGTTGCAGACTGCCATGCGCACTCCGGGTGCCTTGAGCATGCTCTCACGCGTCTATGCTCCAGCAACTCGCGGTCTCGGGCAAACCATTCTCGGCATGCATTTTGCACACCCAATCGGGCTCGCCGCTGGATTCGACAAACACGGCGCCCTGACGGCTGGCATGGCCGCACTCGGCTTTAGTCATGTCGAAGTGGGCACCGTGACACCACTGCCACAGGCCGGCAACCCCAAACCACGCCTCTTTCGGCTACCCGAAGATCACGCCCTCATCAACCGCATGGGATTCAATAGCGATGGCATGCACGCAGTGGCGGCCCGCCTCGCACACCGCCCACGCCATCTGCCTGTGGGCATCAACATCGGCAAAAATCGCGATACTTCGTTGGCTGATGCAACGTCTGATTATGTCAAATGCATGCAAGTCCTCGCCGAGCATGCCGATTACGTGGCCATCAACATTTCGTCACCCAACACGCCCGGGCTCCGCCAGTTGCACGAAACAAGTGCACTTCGGGAGCTCCTCCAGGTCATCCGTGAGCACAACCAGTGGCAACGCCCGATCGTGCTCAAAATCTCGCCCGATGAAAGCGCCGACCAACTCGAACAAGTCGTTGGCACTGCACTTGATGTGGGCATTGACGGCATCATTGCCACCAATACCACGATTACTCGCCCTAGTCTGCACAGCGCACTCCAGAGCGAAACCGGTGGGCTGAGTGGCGCGCCCGTACAAGCCCTCGCACTTGCCACCCTGCGCCACGTTGCCCAACTCACACGGGGACGCGTGCCCATCATCGGCGTAGGCGGCATTCAGAGCGCACAAGACGCCTACGAGCGCCTGCGTGCTGGCGCAGCCCTCGTACAGCTCTACACGGCGCTGGTGTACGTGGGACCGGCGGTGGCGACGCGCATAAGCTGGGGGCTCGCTGCCATCATGCGCCGTGAAGGCATCAGCAACATCAGCGAGATTATCGGCATCGATGTGCCTCGCGCCTAACGGCGCGACACGAGGAGCACGGCACCACCAAAGGCGGGCACCACGACCTGTTTGACACATTGCTGGTGGATGACATAGCTACGCGCACTCAGTTGGTCGTGCAGGAGCATGTCATCCGCAATGTCAAGCCCGTGCACCGCAATATCGATGATGCACTCGCGGTCACTGGCGTTCAACGCCACTACCATGCTTTCGCGCTCGTGGACTCGTGCGTACGCAATCGTGTTGCTCTGATTGCGCGCATGCACCATGGTCATCTGACCGTGGCGCAACGAAACAAAGCTCTGGCGCAACGAAATACAGTTGCGCACCCACTCACGGACATCGTGTTGCCAGACGGCGGCGTCCCAGGGGAAAGCGGCTCGGCAGTCTGGGTCCTTGCCGCCCGTGAGACCGATTTCATCCCCGTAGTAAATACACGGGGTGCCCACGTACGTCATCAAAAAAAGCACCGCCAACTTGAGTCGGCGCATATCGCCGTCGGCGAGCGTCAAAAACCGCTCCGTGTCGTGGCTCCCCAGCACGTTGAAAGCCTGTTGCACGAACGGCTGCGCATAGCGCTGGAGCTCGGTTTCAATGCCTACTGAGAACTCTTGGGCGCCGATGCGTCCCGTCGCAAAAAAATCAACCACCAAGGCACGCACGAGGTAATTCATCACGCCGTCAAACTGCGTGCCGTCCAACCACGGCGTGCCATCCTCCCAAATTTCACCGACAATATAGGCCGACGGATTGGTCTGCTTGACGACCCGGCGGAACTCACGCCAAAACTCGTGATCTTTGATTTCGTTGGGGACATCGAGACGCCAACCATCAATACCCACCTCGACCCAATGCCGCGCCACATCCAAAATAAACGCACGCACATCGGGATTATCGATGTTGAGTTTGGGCAATGCCCGAATATCCCACCACGCCGCATAGCCGGCTGGTTGCGTGGCATCGTACGGCGCAAAGGGAAATGATTCAACATAAAACCAATCGCGATACGGCGAGTCAGCGCCGTTTTCGACCACATGATGAAACGGATAAAAGCCACGTCCGCAGTGATTGAACACCCCATCGAGCACCAACCGAATCCCCGCCGCATGGAGCGCATCAAGCAGGGTGCGAAAGGCCTGATCCCCGCCCAACAGTGGATCCACATGGTAGTAGTCGTCGGTGTGATAGCGGTGATTGCTCGCCGACACAAAAATGGGTGTCAAGTACAGCGCCGTCACCCCCATATCCAGCAGATACGGGATGCGTTCCACAATCCCCAACAAATCACCACCCATGTACCCGTTGGCGGTCGGAGCGCTTCCCCATTCCTGCCATGCAAAGCGGGTATCTGACCCATTTTGGCGGGCGAAACGATCCGGGAAGATTTGATAGAACACCGCATCTGCCACCCAGTAGGGGTGTTGCATCGACTCGGTCATACGCATCGTCCTTCGTATACCAGGCATTCCACGGGCGCCTCTGTGGTGCCACATGGTTTGGTAGGGGCTACTTGCTTTATTATAGTATGTTCGGGCACAGCAGATGAGAACACGGTATAATACACGGAAATAGACCAGTGGGGGGGAATGATTATTCCATGAGTACGTGGCTCTTTGTCGGTCTTGGCAACCCAGGCCAACAGTACGTGCATACACGACACAATGTGGGCTTCGAAGTACTCGATGCGTTTTGTGCGACTCATCAACTCCCGAATAGTGGCACACGCTCACAGGCCAAGCTGAGCGAGGGCACCGTGGCCGGTCACAAAGTCATCTGTGCGTGGCCACAGACCTACATGAACCGCAGTGGCATTGCAGTGAGCGGTCTCGCCAACTGGTACAAGATTCCCCCAACCAACATTGTCATCGTCTACGACGATTTGGATTTACCGTTTGCGCAATTGCGCATCCGCGAACGGGGCAGTGCCGGCACCCACAACGGCATGCGTTCGATTGTACAGCTCCTTGGCACCAACACCTTTCCTCGTCTGCGGGTTGGCATTGGTGCGGTCCCTGCTGGCTGGGACGCCTATGGGTATGTGCTCGGCAAATTCAACAGCGCCGAAACACAAAGCATGCCCGATTTATTGACACGTGCAAGTAATGCGCTCCAGACCATCCTGCAAGAGGGAGCGGGAGCAGCCATGAACAAATTCAACTAAACACACGCACCACCCGGCCAAGCCGGGTGGTGCGACGCTGGAATCCAACAAACGCACTATGCCTCGGTGTCGAAACTCCACGAGTGCACCCCGTGCGTAGTAAATGAAAAGTGGCGTACCTGCATGCCGGCCTCCGACAAGACGCGCTCCATTTCGAGGCGGCGGTCAAACGGGCAGGCAATGACCATGAAACCACCACCACCGGCCCCCGTGATTTTGCCACCCCAGGCACCGTGCTCACGCGCTTTGGCGTAGACTTCATCAACGATGGGCGGTGCAATGTAGGGCGAGAAGGCCTTTTTGACCTCCCACGCATCGTGGAGCAGTCTGCCAAAGTCGGCAATGCGCTTGGAACGGAGCAGTTTCACGGACTCATCAACGAATGCCTTGGTTTCGTCGTGGTAGCGCAACGTGTCGCCTTGCTTGAGACGATTGACTTGGTCGTTGACGAGTTGCTGAGTCAAGAGTTTGCGGCTGCCAATGTAGCCGATGAGCAAACAACTCTCCAGCTCGAGGAGCGCTGATGGATCGCTGAGCACCGGTTCAACGATGACGCCGTTTTTGCTGAAATGGTAGACCGACATGCCTCCGAAGGCGGCCGCATACTGGTCTTGTCGCCCACCGGGGATGCCCAAATCAACGCGCTCAATGCGGTAGGCCGTTTCTGCGAGCTCGTGGGGCGTCAGAGGCATGTGGTAGGCTTCACTCATCAACTTGAGCATGCTGACAACAAGTGCCGAAGACGATCCGAGACCACTGCCCGGCGGAACATCGGAGAACATGGTCACCTCGACGCCTTGAGCGGCTGGCACCGCATCAAGCACTGCTTGTGGCAGGCTCAATTTGCCGTCCCAGTGCCCAGTCACGTTACGACTGACTTCTTCGAGATCCAACGAACGAATCGTCAACGCACCATCACCGCTCGGGCGCAACATGCAACGCACGTACTTGTCGATGGTACAGTTGAGCACTTTGCCACCGTGCTCTTCGGCATATGGGCTGACATCGGTGCCACCCCCAAAAAAACCGATGCGCATCGGTGCTTTGGCTTTGTAAATCCGCATGACTCGCTTCCCATCCTCTACTATCCAGCCAAAGTATACCACGGAGCATACCCTGCCAAGACTGACAAGTTTATGACCGACGCGTGCCTTTCAAAGGAAGTACCAAGTCCTTGGGGAAGTCGGTCAGACTTTCGAATTCACCGTCCGGACGACACCAATAGGTGTCTTCGATGCGCACACCATAGCCCTGATTGGGGTAGTAGAGCCCGGGCTCCACACTAAACACGGCACCAGGCACCAACGTGTCGCCACGATCAGCAAACGACGGGAACCCGAAATCTTCGTGGACTTCGAGGCCTAAACCGTGCCCCAACGAGTGAATATACCCCTCTTCGATGGGGTAGGTGGTAGCAATGGTCTGATGACCACGCGCTGCGAAGTAGTCACACACCATGGTCTGATAGGGCTTGGTGGGAGCACCGATCTCGAATTCTTTGATGACTTCGTTGAACGCCCCCATGACATGCTCATAGGCCGTCTGAAGCTCCGGAGTGGCATAATCGATGGCGAAGGTGCGCGTCATGTCGTGGTAGTAGCCAGAGGCATCCTTGGGGAAAATGTCGAAGACGATGGCTTGGCCGCGTTGCAAGGGCATGCTGTCTTCACCGCGTGCGTGCGGCAGCCCGGCATCGCGTCCCTGTGCGAAAATCGTCCCCTCGCCGACCATGCCACGAGCCGCCAACTCACGGTCAATGAGCGCCCGCACATCACCGATGGTCACCTTGCGCCCGCTTTGTGGGTCGACCACGTCGTCGCCATCAGCCGCACAACGAGTAATGAAATCAACGGCCGCCTGCACCACCGCACTGGTTTTGCGCCCTACTTCGCGCATCACGGCGATTTCGTGCTCATCCTTGGTGAGTCGCGCCGCACTCAACACGTCTTTGTCGAATTCAGCGACGAACGTCAACTCCGGCAGCGCTTGCTCGAGACCACGGATGAGAGCCAAAAAGGGCCCGGACTGCACGGTGCCGTAGAGCCCGACACGACCACTCACTCCGAGATCGTGGAGCATTTGGCGGCGCAATTCGACCCGCGCAGCCACGCGATCCGGGAACTTGGCAGCAATGTCGCGGGCGTTCCAGCGGCTCGACGACACACACACGAGACCAGTTTCTTCGGCTTGGAGACGCTCCCAATCGCTGTGGATGAGCATGGCCGGTTCACCGCGCTTTTTGATGACGACACCGGTCAAATGAGCGCCACGCACAAAGTAGTTGAAAGCCGGGTTCGCAGAGCCCAGCCCGTCTGGACCTTCGACGATGAGGGCATCGAGTTGGCGATCGGCCATCAAACGATCTAAATCACGTTGCATCAGCAGTCTCCTCGGCTAGGGCACGTAGACGTGCCAAATTCGCAATATCGTCGGCAGGATCTTCGTCTTTGGGGGTCTCTAAAATCATCGGCACTTGGCGGATAGCCGGGTGGCGCATCAAGTTGCGGAAGCCGTCGAGCCCCACAAATCCTTGGCCGATGTGCGTATGTCGATCGAGTTTGCTGCCAATGTCTTTCATGGCATCGTTGGCGTGAATGATTTTCAAGCGGTCAAGACCAATCAAGGCGTCGAATTCGGCGAGCATGGCGGCACAACTCTCCGCAGTGCGAAACTCGTACCCGGCGACCAACACATGACAAGTATCGAGACACACCGCGAGCCGCTCCGGGTAGCGACACGCGGTGATGATGGCTGCGAGCTCCGCAAACGAGCGTCCGAGCACCGTGCCTTGGCCGGCGGTTGTTTCCAACAACACGGTCACATCGGGCGCGAGTTCTTGGGCAAACAAATCGTTGAGCGCAGCCACAACACGTTCAATGCCGGCGTCGACACCCGTGCCCACGTGTGCACCTGGATGTGTCACCAAAAAGGGAATGCCCAAGAGCTGACAGCGCTCAAGCTCCACCGCAAAAGCGGCGCGGGACTTGGCCTGCAACTCCTCGTCTGGCGATGCCAAGTTGATGAGGTACGAGTCGTGCACCACGAGCGGATTCATGCCGCTCTGCGCATGTGCTTCGTGGAACAGTTGAATTTCAGCGGCAGTCAAAGGTTTGGCACGCCACTGTTGTTGATTTTTGCTGAAAATCTGAATGGTGTCGCATCCGGCAGCCTGGCCATTGGCAAAGGCTTTGTGCAACCCACCCGACGTGGATACATGGGCTCCGAACTTCATGCGTTCCCCTTTTCCCTACAGCGTCTCTGTGTAGTATACCGTGCTCACACAGATTCCTCCACCGTTGATTTCTCTGCACAACCCCGGCGAAACAGGTACAATATGCAGTAAGCAACGTGCGTAGTGCACCGCTTCACACAGCGAAGGATGTTCATGGCGCAGATTCTCTACGACGACATCGCCAACCACCTCGAAGAAATCTGGAGTAGCCGCGGCCTCCATGATCACGGCATATATGAGCTCATCAACCCGACCACCCTTGAGCGCACCTACAAAGCGGAGCTGTTCCCCGAGCACGGTGAACCGCTCACCGAGCAAAACATGCCGCCGTGGGTCGAAGTCAGCTTTGTATGGGGGCCAGTGCATCAGCAGGCCGATCAACCATCGGTGCCCATCCCCCTCGAGTTGACGTGGAACTACACCATCCCCATCTCGCGCGCCGACAAGCGGAGCGACCTCGAGCTGGTACGCGATTTTTATCATGCGTTCGGGCGATCCCTAGCCACCGTCTACTCTGACGTGGTCGGCGAAGATGAACTCGCCGTGGAGATCCGCCGGATCTACCTCGGTCGCGAAGGGCACGAACCGCAACAACTCATCTTGTATGCGAGTGGCACCAGCGACATTGGTAACGTCTTACTCAATCCCTCTACCGAGACACTGCGCAATACCCTGCGCGATGAATTCAGCGTGGCAACCGCGCTTATTCGTCATTGTGCCGAACGGTTCAGTCCTGGCACGGTCGGTGGGTATCGTAGCGTTGAATCCGCCTAGGAGAGTGCTTCATGCAAGAGTTCCGTACGTATTGGCGCATCCCGACTATCGTGTTTGTGGTCATCGTCATCTTCGACCGCATCACCAAGTGGTGGATTGACACCAACTTGGGCCCCGTGGAGGGCACCAGCATCGAAGTTTGGGCGCCATGGCTCTATCTGACCTACGTGAAAAACACCGGCGTGGCCTTCGGATTATTTCAAGGGGTGCCCCACTTTTTCACGATCGTCAACATCATCATTAGTGCAGTGGCGCTCTACGTGTACCGCTACCAAATGAGCAAAACGCTACTCACACAAATCTGTATTGGGGGCATTATCGGCGGTGCCATCGGCAACATTATCGACCGCATCCGGCAAGGATTTGTGACCGATTTCGTGCACGTCACTTGGTTCCCGGGTATTTTCAACGTGGCCGATAGCGCCATCACCGTGTGCGTCATCTTGCTGGCACTTGAGTCACTCCGCAACGAAGCGCAGTCAGACGCCACATGACACACCATCACGACGACGACAGCGTTTTGCTCATCATTGAAGCAGAGGCGGTAGGCCAACGCCTCGACCGCTTCGTAGCCGCACAACTTCCCGATCTTTCACGGAGCAGTGTGCAACGCTTGATTGAGCAGGCGCACATCTTGCGCAACGACCGCCCCACCCGTCCCGCCGAGCCACTCAAACTGGGTGACCGCATCAGCGTGCAATTGCCCGATGCCGTCGATACCACGTTAGTTGCCGAAAACATCGCACTGACGATTGTTCATGCCGACCAAGACATCGTGGTCGTCGAAAAACCGGCGGGCATGGTGGTACACCCAGCCCCTGGGCATGCCCGAGGCACCTTGGTGAATGCGCTGATGTGGCACTTCCCCGACATGCAGGTCGGAGGCGGATTCCGTCCCGGTATTGTCCACCGCATCGACCGCGACACGAGTGGCTTGTTGGTAGTAGCCCGACACGATCAGGCCCTACAACACCTCCAAGCGCAACAACTCGCACGGAGCATGACCAAAGAGTACGTGGCGTTGGTGATGGGGGGCATGAGTAGCGATGCTGGCACCATTGATGCACCGATTGCACGGCATCCGCGTGACCGCTTGCGCATGGCCGTCGTAGGTGGCGGTCGACCTGCGCGCACACACTGGCGTGTCGATGAGCGCATCGGTCAACTCACGTTGCTGACCATCACACTCGAAACCGGGCGCACCCACCAGATTCGTGTGCACTGTCAGTACATCAGTCACCCCATTGTGGGCGACCCCATGTACGGCAGTCAGTTTGGTGGATTCAAACTCGAACGACAATTTTTGCACGCCCAACAACTCGGATTCGTGCACCCACGAAGCGAGACGCCGGTCAATTTCACGAGTGCGCTTCCGGCCGATTTGAGCCGGGCATTAGCGTTTTATCGCCGTAGTCAATAGGCGCTGATGACACTGCCCTATGCTATACTACACTGTGTACAAAATACAGAGTATTGCCGCATATGCCGATTACCTTTGTCACCACAAGCGCACAGCACCTGCATACGCACAAACGGCATCCTGAGCGGACCGAGCGCATCCAGGTCATCCTCGACGTCATCCGTCAAGATGCCCTCTTAGCGGCGCAGTGGGTTACCGCCCAAGAGGCGCTCATGACGGCGATTACTCGCATCCACGACAGCGCCTATGTGCAGTCACTCGCAGATGCCTGTGCCGGTCTGCCCAGTGATTATGTCGCCTATGCGGACACCTACACCACACAGGCCACCTACCTCGCTGCCTGCCAAGCGGCCGGAGCCGCCTGCCAAGCGGCAGATCTCATGATGACGGGGCACGCAGCCTTTGCGCTGTGCCGGCCTCCCGGTCACCATGCGACCGCTGCCGAAGCCATGGGATTTTGTTTTTTCAACAACATTGCCATTGCGGCCCGGCACCTCCAAGCCGAGCATGGTCTCCGCCGCATCGCCATCGTTGACATCGATGTCCATCACGGCAACGGCACCCAAGAGGCGTTCTATGCGGATGACTCGGTATTGTTTGTGTCGAGTCATGCATCGCCCCTCTACCCGTTTAGTGGCGAAGTCTATGAAATGGGCATTGACGCGGGGCATGGGAGCACGCTCAATATTCCCGTACCTGCGCACACCGGTGATGCGGCCATGCACCGTGTCTACCAGCACGTCGTCATTCCCGCGCTCGTGCGCTTCCGCCCCGAATGCATCCTCGTATCGGCCGGCTTTGATGCGCACTGGGATGATCCCGTCGGGAATTGTCGGCTGTCGGTGGCCGGGTATCAGCGCATCTTTGAGATGCTCTGTGACACTGCCGACCACCTCTGCGGGGGGCGCATCATGGCCGTGCTCGAAGGCGGTTACAGCCTACGCGCACTCCCGGTCTGCGTCCAAGCCGCTGGGCACGTGCTTGCGCGCACGGGTGGAGCACTCACCGATGCACTTGGCAGCCAACCAAGCGACCCGCACCGAGCCGATGCGGTCATTGCCAGACTCCAACACATTCACCCCCTGTTACAGCCACAAAGGAGCTCTCCATGAGTTTGGCAGTGATTGATTATGGCGCCGGCAATTTGCCCAACGTGGTGCGTGCGCTCCAACACCTCGGAGCACCGCTCCAGGTCACCAGCGACCCTGCGGTGGTGGCACAGGCGCCGGCCATTGTCCTCCCCGGCGTAGGAGCCACGCTCGACACCATGACCACGCTCCAGCGGACTGGTCTCGACCAAGCCATCACCGCTGCCATTGCTCGCAACGTGCCGTTTCTCGGCATTTGTGTGGGCATGCAGGTCCTCTGCGAGACCAGTCAAGAGTTCGGGCCTCACCCATGCCTCGGCGTCGTCGCCGGCCAAGTCGAGCGCTTCCCTGACACGCTCAAAGTGCCCCAAATTGGCTGGAACCAGGTCAATTACACGCCACGCCATCAGCACCACGCACTATTTGACGGCATCACCGACGGCACGGATTTTTATTTCGTGCACTCCTACTACTGCGCGGTCACTCCCAGCGACATCGTAGCGGGCACCACGCACTACGCCCTCGATTTCACCAGTGTCATCATCCGCGACCAGCTCGTGGCCGCCCAGTTCCATCCCGAAAAGAGCGGCGTCGCCGGATTGCGCTTCTTGCAAAACTTCGTCACGCATATTGCTCGCATTCCCTGTGAGGCCACCCATGTTTGAAATTTATCCAGCCATCGACATTCATCAAGGCAAGTGCGTGCGCCTCTACCAAGGTGATTTCGCCACCGCCAACGTGTACGACGAATCACCCGCCAATGCAGCCCAACGGTGGGTCACCGCTGGCGCACGCCAACTGCACGTCGTTGACCTCGATGGCGCCAAAGCCGGCCATCCAGTCAACACGGAGGCCATCGCTGCCATTGCAGCGGCGGTAAACGTGCCCATCCAACTCGGCGGCGGCATTCGCACCGAGGCCGATGTGGCCCACGTCCGCCAGCTCGGCGTGACACGCGTCATTATCGGCACCAAAGCAGTACAAGATCCGGCCTTCGTGCAACGATTGGTGAATCAACACGGCGATGCTATTATTGTGGGAGTCGATGCACGTGACGGCTACGTACAAACCGCTGGCTGGCTCGATGGTTCTCAGGTCAAAGCCGACGAACTCGTGACGTTGATGGCAAATTACGGCGTACGCCGGGTCATCTACACCGACATCAGCCGTGACGGCACCCTCAGTGAGCCCAACTACGACGCCACGGCCGCCTTGGTCAGCCCCGACGGCCCACATATCATCGCATCGGGCGGCGTCAGTCGCACCGACCAACTCATCACGCTGGCCCGGTTGGGCATCCACGGAGTCGTCATTGGCCGAGCCCTCTACACCGGAGCTGTTTCATTGAGCGATGCGCTCGCCATGCTTGCAAAGGAGTCACTATGAGCGACAATTCGACCCGCATTACCGATAAACTGGCCGAAGAGCGGAGCCGCAACGCAGGTCAGTCACAGATGATTCATCTGCAAAACCAAATCGATGAGCTTCACCGCATGCTCCGCGACCAAACCCAAAAGTACCAGCTGGCCGTCGAGCAGGTGCGTCACAACGAACAGCAGTTTGCGGAGTTGCAGTCGCAGTTTGTCCGCCAAACCCAAGACGTAGAACAGACCGTTGAGAGCTTTCGCCGCGATATGAGCACCATCCGCAAGGAGTTCTCGGGTCTCGTGGTCAAAGTCGAAGACGGCTTGCGCCCCATCCGCGACATGCAGGCACAAATCCAAGAGCTCGCCGAAGCACGCAAGACCGACCGTGTCACGGTGGCCGGCATCATTAACCGCATCAACGAAACCGAGCAAAAAATCGGTTCGCTGTTTGCGCTCGTGCGCGAGGCCGATGAGCGCCATCGGAGCATGTCAACCCGCATCGATTCGTTCCAGAGTACCGAAGACGCCCGTCGCGCCGAGCTCCGCAAAACCCTCGAAGAAATCCAGGTCGAGAAGCAACAACTCCGCCGTCAAGCGGTGGAAAACCAGCAACTCGTGGCCGACAGCAAACTGATGATTGCCGAGCAACAAAGCCGGGTGTTGCGCATCGACGATTACCGCACACAAATCGACAAAATCATCAACGAAGTCCCCGAACAACTGATGGTGCTCGGCAACCGTATTGCCGAACTACTCCAAGAAACCAAAAAAATCGAGCGCTCGGCCAACGATCATTTCTTGACCAATCAACAGCGCATCGAGGAAATTCGCCTCCAGCAAGACGAAAAAATCGTCACCCTGCAAGACAACGAAGACCGCCATCTACGCCAGATTTCGGCGTGGATTGAGCGCGTTGACAGCTACGTGCGCGACCTCGAACAACGCCTCACCAAAACCACCAACCGCATTGAAAACATGCAGTACGAGCATGTCAACCACTTCAACGACATCGACAACCGCGATATTGATTTGCTGAATACGATGCAAAAAGGCATCCAAGTCATGCTCGACCGCATCAAAAACGAACGCATCGAATCCGCAAATGGAAAGAGCTAAGGCATGCTAAAACGGCGCATCATACCCTGCCTCGATGTCAAAGCTGGTCGTGTCGTCAAAGGCGTGTCGTTCCTTGACCACCGTGACGCCGGCGATCCAGTGGTGCTCGCAGCCCACTACAACGACAGCGGCGCCGATGAGCTGGTGTTCTACGATATTACGGCGAGCTCCGACGAACGTGCCATCATGGTCGACGTCGTCGAGCGCACCGCTGCTCAGGTCTTTATTCCTCTGACCGTGGGCGGTGGCATCCGCACCGTCGACGACATGTACCGCATGCTCAGAGCCGGTGCCGACAAAATCTCCATTAACACGGCTGCTGTGCTCAATCCGGATCTCATTGGCGCTGGCGCCAAGCGCTTCGGCAGCCAGTGTATCGTCCTCTCCATCGATGCCCGGCGGGTGTCGGCACCCGGTGCATCACCACAGTGGCAGGTGTTTACGCATACCGGTGCCAACGCGCGCTCCACCGGCATTGATGCGGTGGCGTGGGCCATTCGTGGCGCCGAGCTCGGCGCTGGCGAACTCGTCATCAACAGCATGGATGCGGATGGCACGTATGCGGGGTATGACCTCGAGCTCTTGCACGCAATTTCGAGCCAAGTAAGCATCCCAGTCATCGCATCGGGAGGTGCTGGCACCCCAGCGCATCTCTACGACGGTTTCGTCAAGGGCGGTGCAGATGCCGTGTTGGCCGCCAGCATCTTCCATTTCGGCAATTACACCATTGCTCAAGTCAAAGACGATTTACGCCAGCGTGGACTGGCCATGAGGTAACACTGCCATGCACATCACCGTGCGCTATTTTGCGGGACACCGCGACATCACTGGCACCACCAGTGAGACCATCGCCGTCGACACCGGCACCAGCATGGCGGCGCTCTGGACACAGCTGGAGCACCGTTACCCGGCGCTGGTACCGTTCCGTGGGCGAGTGTTGTTCGCACGCAATCAAATCTTTGTGGCAGGAGACACGCTCCTTGCAGACGGCGATACGGTGGCCTTCATCCCGCCCGTCAGTGGCGGTACCACCACCCCCCGCTACCACGTTGGCAACGCGCCTCTCGACGCCACACCGCTGGTCCAGCAACTCAGCCACCCGGGCATTGGCGCCGTCGTCACCTTTGCCGGCACGGTGCGCGACCATTTCGGCAACCGCCAGAGTGCGCGTCTCGAATACGAGGCCTACACCGAAATGGCCGTCGCCGTGCTCGCAGATATCGGCGCTGAAGCCGAGCGCACGTTCGCCATTGACGCCGTGGCCATTCATCATCGCATTGGCGTCCTCGAGCTCTGTGAAGTGGCCGTGGTGGTGGTGGTCACTTCGGCGCACCGCAAAGCGGCTCTACAAGCGGTCGACTGGATCATGGACCGCATCAAAGAAGTTGCGCCCATCTGGAAAAAAGAGCACTGGGCCGATGGCGGCACTGAGTGGGTCGGCTCCGAGAAAGAACGCCCAGCCAACCAATAATTTGGCTCGATCTGCGCCGCCGTGAGCATGCAAACACACCACAGCCGCCCAAATGAGCGGCTGTGGTGTGGCAACGCTACGGGAAGTATGGGGGCTACTGCAACAACTTTTCGAAGTTGGGTTGGTCGGGTTGGCGTTGCAGACCACTGCGAATGGTGCGAATCGTCTCATCACCAATCCAGTAGGTGAGGAGCGAGCCAATCACCAGACCGAGGGCGCTCCCAATGGCTGCGCCGAGACTAAACGCCATGATGCGTGAACGATTGGATTGCATGGTTCACCTCTCACTGTACAACCACGAGCGGGGTGGCTTCGTGCCAAAGCCGCTCTAAGCGGTAGAAATCTCGCATTGCTTTCGAAAAAATATGCACCACTACGTCGCCATAATCGAGCAAAACCCACCCTGAATCAGCGTGCCCTTCGGCCTTGACTTCGCGCCCAAACTGCTTTGCGACCCCTTCATCGACCGCATCGAGCAACGCTTTCAGCTGGCGGTCACTTTCGCCATTGCATATGACGAAGAAATCAGCAAAAGTGTTGAGGCTGCGCAAATCTAGTAGCACGATATCACTGGCCTGTTTGTCTTCGACAAGCTCAACAATGCGGCGGGCAAATGCTTGTGTATCCATTGTACTCCAATCAAATCGAGGGCTCCCTCGCTACGTTCATAGTAGCAAATGCGCCTCTGTTTGTAAAACACGACCAATCCGAGACGATTAACGATAGACCACAATGCTCAATGAGCTTTGCAGGGGCTCAGGCACAAACGGCAATACGATGCCACCAAAGACGTACACCAAAATGTTGACGGCCGTCGATGCGCGCAACGTGTCGACCCAATCCTGATGGGGGAATGCGGCAAGCATTAGCAGGACAGCCACCAGCGTGACCATCGCCTGCAACACGCCGAACAAACCACCAATGAGATGATCGAGCCAGCCGAGCGCAATCAATCCGAAGAACTGATGGATTAACGACGCCAACACGCTCGTGGTACCACTCACACCCACCATGATACACAGCACCGCCAATACCATGGCGTAGGGTCGTTCGAGCGCGTACTGCTCGAATACATCCGCAATCACAAACGCAAAGCGACCCGATACCACCAGACTTGCCAACAGTCCCATTACCGCGAGCAGTTGCCGGATTGCCCCCCAATAGAATCCGAGCACCGCAAACAGTGCGACTGTCAGCACGACAAAAATGTCAACCATGTGAGACCTGCAATGTTTTGCCAATCACTTTATGGTAAGTATACATCATTTGTCAAACATGCGTATGTGTGGCATCACCCTGCTCCTAGCAACGGAGTGGCGGCACAGCACGCTGTGCTGTGCCGCCACTCCCGCACGTATTCTGTTTAGTCGACCGTGTACTCACCATCGACGACGTCGCCATCCTGCTTGGCTTGACCACTGTCGCCGCCGGCTGCCTGTGCTTGCTGAGTGGCCTCGCCCATCAACTGTGCCAACTCATCGCTGAGGCTCTTCATGAGTGCTTCGTTGTCGTTGCCGATGGCGGTGCGCAATTCAGCGATGACCTTGCGGATCTTCTCTTGTAGCGCAGCATCCACTTTGTCGCCCATCTCGGTGAGTGATTTTTCACTGTCGTAGGCCAAGCCATCCGCACGATTCTTGACCTCAATCAACTCACGCTTGCGCCGATCTTCTTCGGCGTGGAGCTGAGCGTCCTTGACCATGCGCTCCACCTCGTCTTTGTTGAGGTTGGTGCTCGCAGTAATGGTAATCCGCTGCTCCTTGTTGGTGGCCTGATCTTTGGCCGACACGTTCAAGATACCGTTGGCGTCAATGTCGAAGGTGACTTCGATCTTGGGCATACCACGGGGCGCTGGTGGAATGCCTTCGAGGCGGAAGCGCCCGAGGGTCATGTTGTCACCGGCCATGTCTCGCTCGCCCTGCAAGATGTGAATGTCGACTGCCGTCTGGCTGTCAGCCGCCGTCGAAAAGATTTCGCTCTTGCGGGTGGGAATGGTGGTGTTGCGCTCAATGAGACGCGTCATCACGCCACCGAGCGTCTCAAGCCCCAATGACAGCGGGGTAACGTCCAACAGCACCACGTCTTTGATGTCGCCACCCAAGACACCGGCCTGAATAGCCGCGCCGACCGCTACCACTTCGTCGGGATTCACGCTCTTGTTGGGCTCTTTGCCAGTCAGCTTGCGTACCAACTCCTGCACCACGGGCATGCGGGTTGAGCCACCGACCAAAACCACCTCGTCGAGCTTGCTTGCGGACATGCCCGCATCGCTCAACGCCTGCATCACGGGCCCCTTGAGGCGATCGGTCAGCGAAGCGGTCAGTTGCTCAAACTTGGCGCGACTCAAGCGCATCTGCAAGTGCTTGGGGCCGCTGGCATCCGCGGTAATGAAGGGCAGGTTGAGCTCGGTTTCTGACATGCTCGACAGCTCAATTTTGGCCTTTTCGGCGGCTTCTTTGAGGCGCTGCAGCGCTTGACGGTCTTGGCCGAGGTCGATGCCTTGGTCTTTGCGGAACTCGTCGATCATCCAGTTGACGACTGCTTGGTCGTAGTCGTCACCGCCGAGGTGCGTATCACCGTTGGTGGCTTTGACTTCGACCACGCCATCACCGACTTCGAGGACGGAAACGTCGAACGTACCACCACCGAGGTCGAAGACCAGAATGGTCTCGTCTTTCTTTTTGTCGAGTCCATAGGCCAGTGCGGCTGCCGTTGGTTCGTTGATGATGCGGAGCACCTCAAGACCAGCGATTTTGCCGGCATCCTTGGTGGCTTGGCGCTGACTGTCGTTGAAGTAGGCAGGCACCGTGATAACCGCTTTGGTCACTGGCTCACCGAGATAGGCTTCAGCGTCCGCCTTGAGCTTTTGCAGTACCATGGCGGAGATTTCTTGGGGAGCGAACTCCTTGCCAGCATGGCTCGAGACCACGCGCACATCGTTGCGATTGCCTTGGTTGACTTTGTAGGGCACCATGCCACGCTCTTTGGAGATTTCGTCGTAGGTGCGCCCAATGAAGCGCTTAATCGAGTACAAGGTATTTTCAGCGTTAATGGTCGCCTGACGCTTGGCAGTCTGCCCCACCAACCGCTCGCCGCTCTTGGTAAATGCCACAATGGAGGGCGTGGTACGGTTCCCTTCGGAGCTGGGGATGACCACGGCATCGCCGCCTTCCATGACGGCCACACACGAATTGGTGGTCCCCAAGTCGATGCCAACAATCTTGCTCATAATGAATCAATATCCCTTCTGTGTTTGACTTTGCATCGTAAGCAGTGCTTGGCTGCTTTGCACACGCACCCCATCTTGATGATGCGGTTGCACATGCGATGATTTGTTAATTTCATTGTAGCCGGTTGCACCATGACTGCAATAGGTGATGCGTTAGAAATCTGTATGAGAAGTGGCGCCACACCGCATCACACATTTTGGCGTACAATTTCAACGACAACCGTGTCCGGTTTTTTGAGGAGCAGACCATGCACATCCTCGTTCTCAATGGCCCCAATCTCAACATGCTTGGCACTCGCGAGCCGGAGATTTATGGCGCCACCACGTTGGCCGACATCGAAGCTGCCCTGCATGCGGCCGCACAACCCTACCAGGCCCAGGTGACCTGTGTGCAATCCAACCACGAGGGCGTGTTAATCGACACGATTCAGGCGCACCAACGCCACATCAACGGCATTATCATCAATCCGGGAGCGTTTACCCACTACAGCTATGCGCTCCGGGATGCGCTCAGCAATGTGAGCGTCCCCATCATCGAGGTACACATCTCCAACGTGTACAAACGCGAAGCGTTTCGGCATCACTCGGTGATTGCGCCCATCGCAACCGGCCAAATCGCCGGGCTGGGCTGGCGTGGGTATGTGCATGCGCTCGAGTGGTTGTGCCAAGCACGCTGACACATCAGCGAAAACGCAACGGAGAGTGCTATAATACGGAGCAGATGAGTTTTGCGATGTGGAGTACGACACAGCATATGCCAAACAATACACAGCCCGCACCGAGCGCCATCACTTTCGACGAAGTCCGTGAGCTGGTGCAGTTGGTCAACAAAAGCGACATCACCGAGCTGACCTACGAGCGTGGTGAGACCCGCGTGCAGATCAAGCGCGGCAGTGCCGAGACAACACCGGTGCTCATCCAAAACGCCATGCCACACATGACCAGCATGCCCCCGATGGGGATCATGCCCCAGGCCGTGGCCGAAGCCGCCACCGGCGCAGTAACACCGAGTGAGCCAGTCATCAGTGGGCACGCAGTGACTTCACCCATGGTGGGGACGTTTTATGCCAGCCCATCACCCAAGGACGCTCCGTTTGTCAACGAAGGCGACAGCGTCAAAGCAGGCGATCACGTGTGCATTGTGGAAGCCATGAAAATGATGAACACGATTGAATGCGACGTGGCCGGCCGAGTCGTCAAGATTTTGGTCAAAAACGGCGAGCCCGTCGAATTTGGTCAGACACTGATGATTATTGAGCCAAGCAATGGATAGGCGAGTCATCGCCCTCGCCGATGTCAGCGGACTCATCCAAGAGGTGATTCGTGGCACATTCAGCGAATCGTTTTGGCTGGAAGCAACGGTCTCGAGTTTCGTCAAATCAACGGCTGGGCACTGGTATGTGACGCTCGCTGATGAGCAAATAACCCTGAAGTCGGCCTGCTGGCGCAATACCGCACAGCGGCTGACTCCGCCCGCCTTGGGTGCGGTCGTACACGTGTACGGCCGCATTGATTTTTACACGGCCAAGGGCGAAGTACAGTTCATCATTGAAAACATCCTCGACATCGGCGAGAGCCTAGCCCAGGCAGAGTTGCGCCGCCTCGTGGCGCTCTACCAGCCGATGGCCAAACAACGCCCCGTGCCCCGTTTGCCACGACGCATTGGCGTGGTCACCTCGCCGACGGGGGCCGTCATCCACGATGTCACCCGCACCATCCGCGAGCGCTACCCGCTGGTCACCCTGCTGACCGCGTATAGCAGTGTGCAGGGCGAGCAGGCCCCACACGAAATTGCGAGTGCCCTCGTTGCTCTCTACGACGAGCCAGTCGACGTGATTTTGTTGGTGCGCGGCGGCGGATCACCCGAAGACTTGGCGTGCTTCAACAGCGAAATAGTGGCTCAGACTATTTTGCGCGCACCAATCCCCGTGGTCACGGGGATTGGGCATGAGCCAGACGTGACCTTGGCCGACCTCGTTGCCGATTATCGGGCCGCCACACCGACCGCAGCCGCCAAGCACGTGACACCGGACCAACAAGAGCTACTTGAGACGCTGGCCGCGCGACGCCGTAGCCTCGATATCGCCATCGCAGTGCGCTGTGCCCAACTCGACATGCACCGCGAAGAATTGCACAATCGGCTCCAACGCGCCGCACCCACGGTGCGTTTGGCGCAGTACCACCAACAAATCGAGCTCTACGAACTCAAAATGCACCAACACCTGCGACAACAGCTTGATCGGGTGCACGGTCGCTTGGTGGCCATGGAGGGGAATTTGCACGCACTTGCCCCACAACACGTGCTCCAACGCGGCTATGTGATTGTGCGTGACGCCGATCAACGGGTGGTGCGGAGTGCACAGGCACTGATGGCACATCCACAACGACTGACTCTGCAATTCCACGACGGCACCGTTGTTGTCTCATCGGAAGGAACGACATCATGAGTGAACCCGCGACCCTCGAGCAGATGCTCCGCGAAATCGAAGAGATTGTCAACAAACTCGAACAAAGCAACCCCAATTTGGCTGAAGCGCTCCAGCTCTACGAGCGTGGGACGTACTTGAGCGAAGCATGCCGTCAGTTGTTGGCGCAGGCCGAGCTCACGATTCAGGATATTCGCCAAAAATAGGCGGTATCAGCTATAATGGCAGTGTTTCCGTGTCAATAACCTCAAAGGAGCACCCACATGTCAGGCATGAACAATTCACAAAACATTGACGTGGCACTGCGTGAGGTCGTCGGCTAACACGTTTCCCCCTTTTGTATTCCTGACAACCGAACACACTCTGTGCCAGTCAATGTGACCGTTGACCGGGTAGACGATGATCCTCTGTATCACGGTATGCACGTAGGAGTGTATTTGCATGTCTTTTTTTGCATCGAACAGTGTGCGCATCGCATTCCGCCACAGCGGGTGGCTGGGATTGGTGGTGGTGCTTGCACTCGTGGAGTCCGTATTGCGCACAGCCCTGCCGGCACTCGTGCGCCAAATCATTGACGCAGCCCTCGGCACCCATGCACAGTTGCCGCTGAGCGCCGTCCCCGACCTGGTATGGACGTATGTGGGAATTGCTGTGACCATCCCCGTGCTGGCATGGCTGGGGCACATTGTGGCAAGTTGGAACGCATGGAGCGCCACCAATGCGGTCCGTGACGCCGTCGGGGCGCATATCATGGCACGCCCGTTGGAGTTTTTTCGCACCCACGGCATTGGTGAGCTCAGCGAACGCATCGACGCTGATCCGGGGCAGCTCCAGGCGCTTCTCGGCACCAGCAGTGGCAATCTGGCGCGCATGAGCATGTTGCTGATTGGCATCGGCTATAGCACGTGGCTCATCCACCCCTGGATTTGTGCGGCGTTGCTCGGCTACGTGGTCGTGGGCGGCGCGCTGGTGGTCTGGTCGCAACGCGAGAACGCCGACGACTGGGAACGTGAGCGCATCGCTGATGCGGCACTTTACGACGGCGTCGAGGAAAATTTCGCAAGTGTGACCGACATCAAAGCGGTCGGCGCCGAGACATTTTTGGCACAACGGCTGGTGCCGCGCATGGCAACGCTGTTGCAGGCTAATCGGCATGCGCGCATGCGCAATGAGCGGGCCACCGTGGTCTCAGGGTTGGTCACGGTGGGTGGCTGGGTGCTGGCACTTGCGGTGGGAAGTTGGCGCGTGGTGAACGAGCAAGGCACCGTTGGTGAGGCGGTGGCCATACTCGGATACGTGGCCTTGTTGGGGAATCCCATCGAGCACATCCGCGGTGAGGTGCAGGCGTTGCAACAGGCACTTGGTGCATTGCGACGCATTGATGATCTCCTAGCAGAACCCCTTGAGCCGGCACTGCCAGCAGTTGCGGAGCCGAGCCAGCTCAGCATTCACCTCCACAACCTGTGGTACCGCTACCCGAGTAGCACCGATTGGGTGATTCGCGGCATCACGCTCACCATCCCGGCAGGCACCCATGTGGCCGTGCTGGGACGCACCGGCAGTGGCAAAAGCACCCTGGCCCGCCTGATAAGCGGCCTCGAGCACGGCGCAACGGGGCAGATTTGCTACAACGACGTGCCACTGAGCACCATCCCCACTGCGCAACTCCGGCGCTGGGTGGGCGTCATCAGCCAAGAAGTCGAGATGTTCAACGCCTCACTGCGTGACAACATGACCTGCTTTGCTGACCACTACAGCGACGCAGACATCATGCGCGTCGTGGCAGATTTGCACCTCAGTGATTGGGTGGCCGGGTTCCGCGAGGGACTCGACACACCGCTCGGCGACGGTGAACGCAGTTTGTCGCCTGGGGAAGAGCAACTCATCGCCTTTGTGCGGTTACAACTACGCAACCCGTTGCTGATTATCTTGGACGAAGCAAGTGCGCACGTGGACCCAATCAACGAACAACGCATCAACCGCGCCTTAGCAGTAATTGGGCGGGGACGAAGCACTATTACCATTGCGCATCGCCTCAGCACGATTGCGCACGCTGAACGAATTCTCGTTTTGCGCGCTGGTGAAGTCGTCGAATACGACACTCCAGCCGCCTTAGCGGCTCGGGGTGATAGTGCCTACGGGCAGTTGCTCGCCCAACACACGGAGGAAGCATAACGCATATGTCATTGGCCACACCAACGTTTACCCGGCGCATGATTGGCATGTCGCCCCGGGTCTTTCTCCTCTACAACATGGCTAAAATCAGCATCTTGGTGGCCCCCGTGGCCCTGATGCTCATCGAACAACGGATTTTCAACCTGCTCGGATTGGCCACACAGTGGCACAGCATCTGGTGGGTCATGCTGGGGTATGTGGGCATCATGGTGGTGAAATTGACGGCCACGCTGTTGGTTGCGTGGAGCGATGTCACCTTTCGGTATCGCATCATTGGCGCCCTACAAGCCAACGCATTGATTGCCACGTTACGTCGACCCGGTGCGGTACCGCTACCGGTGTCGGCCCTCGAAGCGATTAACCGCCTGCGTGACGACGTCGACGAAGTGGCCGACTTCCCGCTCTGGATTCCCGAAGTCATCGGCACATCGCTCGCCGCAGGGGTTGCCTTTGCGCTGATGTACCACATCGACGCCTGGCTGAGCATAACCGTGGCCATCCCACTGGTGCTTCTCGGCGTCATCGCCCGGCTCCTCTGGGGTCGGTACCTGCACTACCGGTATGCGGCCGGCGCCATCGACGATCGCTACAGTAGCCAGCTTGGCAGCATTATTGCGGCAGCACAAACCCTCAAACTCACGGCAAGCGTGCCCTATGCGCTCCAGCGCCTCCACGCCCTAGGCGGTGAACGGCGCCGCATCAACGTGTGGGGCAACGCATTGCACGGCGCCTTGGCGATGGCGGTCGATGTGGGCATGGCGGCCACGAGTGGTGTCGTCCTTTGGTACGGCAGTCAGGCCATTGCTCGTGGCGACTGGGGCGTCGGCGATCTGTTGTTGTTGCTCAGCGGCATTGGCGTGATTGGCTGGTGGCCCAACGTCATCGCCACGTTTATCGGTGATTATGCGCAACAACGGGTCTCCATCGATCGCCTGCAAGCGTTCGCACCGGAGCACGCGGAGGCCCTCATCGAGCGGCGCCAGTGGTGGCGCGCCGACGCTCCTGATGCACCACCGTTCGCACCGGTCATCCTGCCTCCGCTGCGCACGCTCAGTCTACATCAGGTCAGCTACCGCCACGACCACGAACACCACGGCATCCACGACGTCTCACTGCAGATTCCCGCAGGGAGTGTGACCGTCATCGTGGGAGCCACGGGAAGTGGGCGGAGTACGTTGCTCAACCTCATTGCGGGTCTGTTGCCACCGCAACAGGGCGTGATGACGTGGAACGACGAACCCGTGACGCAACTCGGCGCACCAAGCGTCATGACAACCACCCAGGTGCCCTTTTTGCTGAGCGACACGCTCCGCACCAACATTACGCTCGGGCGGGCAGTCAGTGCGGACGAACTCGCCCGTGCAGTGACGCTTGCGCAGCTCGACAGCGACAGCGCACAGCTCCCACAGGGGCTTGACACGGTGGTGGGTCCGCGCGGGGTGCGGTTATCGGGAGGACAACGGCAACGAGTCGCGTTTGCGCGCATGCTCCTGCACACGGCCGAGCTGTGGGTGCTTGACGACGTGACGAGCGCCGTAGACGGGCCCACCGAAGCAGCGTTGTGGGCAGCTATTCGGCAGGCTCATCATGGCGCCATTGTGACCACCAGCCACCGGCGCTTTTTGCTCCAACAAGCCGACCAAATCGTGTTCCTTGCGCATGGGCGCATCCAAGCGATTGGCACGCTCGAAACACTTCTCCGTGATCAGGTGCTCATGCAAGAACTATGGGCAGAAATGCGCTGACACGCAGCCCCCCAGCAACCGGTGGGTTGCTGGGGGGGCGTTTGCCGTGCTCGGTGCGCACTAAATGCCCATGACGGTGAGGAGAATGGTGAGCGTGACTAAGCTGAGCACGGTACTGACCACTACGGCACCGGCCACAAAGCGCGGGCGGGCGTTGAATTCGAGCGAGTACAACACCATGTTGACGGCGGTGGGCATACTGGCCTGGATGATGACCACTTTGGTGGCAAGATCGTCGAGTTGGAGGAGCGTGGCCACCAGCCATGCAATGGCCGGTGAAACCAACAAGCGGAGTGCCACCCCCCAACCCGTCAAGGCATAATCGTCGATGTTTGTTTCTTGGGCAAGTTGCATGCCGAGGAGCATCAACAAGAGGGGCAAGGTGGCCTGCGACATCAAATCGACCCCTTTGAGGAGCGACCCGACGATGTCGTGGGTATCAACGCCGAACCCCAGCCAACGCAACCCGAGCCCGGCGAGCACCGCATAAATGGGCGGCATACGCCATATCTGGCGCAATCCACTCCGCCAGTCGCTGTTGCCGGCCTGAGCGATTGCGATGGTCAGGGTTTGTGCCATGATGGCTTGCGCAATGAAGTAGAGGAGTGCACGCTCAAACCCAGCATCCCCGAAGGCGAAGCGCGCCGTGGGCAAACCGTAGTTGCCCGAATTCATGAACATGGTCACCAAAAGCAACGCTGACGTGGTACTCGCGTCGTAGCGCCGCCAGCGCGCCACAACAAACGCAACAAGTCCGATTGCAAGACACACGATGACAGAAGTCATCGAAATCCGAAATACTTCGGCACCAGGAATCTGAATCTTGATGATGGTGATAAAAATCAGCGCTGGACTCAGCGCATACATGCTAATTCGATTGAGCGAGCGCGTATCAATGGGGAGAAAGCGTTTGAGGAGAAAACCGATGCTCACCACAACCACAATCGGCAACAAGACCTCAATAAAAGCCCGAATCAGCATGGGAATATCTCTGTTTCTGTGCTGCTGTGCTAGCGGATGGCCCCGATAATCATCTCGTCGACCAAGCGCTCTACCGGAGCGTGGTCATCGTAGAGAACGATGGGGCCACGATCACTCAAAAGGAACGGGAACCCCTGCACATCCGCCATGACCGTGCGCAAAGCGGGCTGGGTGATGCGTTGGTAGTTGGCTGCGAAATTAGCAGCGCCATTGTCGAGTGACGCCATTGAAGCCACCAACATCCAATTGCCGTAGGACTGGGTTTCGAGCACAAAGACACTCGGGAAGACCTCTTGCATGGTGGTGGCCAAGGCCTGGGCAAGGCGAATGTCGCCGTCAGCACCGAGACCAGCGTTGAGCACTACCACGCCTTGCGGGGTCAGCCGATCACGCACCACTTGAAAGAACTCTACGGTGGTGAGATGAAAGGGAATATAGGGCTGGTGGTAGGCATCCACGCCAATCACGTCGTAATGACCAGATTGGGCGGCCAACCATGTACGACCGTCGGCCACATGCACGTGGTAATTGGGGTTGCCACCGGGCACGGCCGCATCGCGCATGGCGAAATAGGTGCGGGCAACATCAACAATGCCGCCGTCGATTTCGACGGCATCGACTTGCGCTGTGGCACCATAGTTGGCCAAAAACTGATCTGCGGCGGTGCCCGCCGCAGATCCAATGAGCGCCATGCGTTGTACCTGTGTCGCTGCGCGGTCTGCCACCAAAAACGGCGCGACCGCAAAGTAATCCCAAGGGCCACCGCCGGTGAGCAGATCGCGCGCATCGCCGCTTTGCGCATAGCGCTGGTTGTACAACGAGTGCACCGCAAGCCCTTCGTTGAGCAACAGGAGCGTCTGCGGGCCATAGGTGGCATGGGTGCGTTGTGCCACCTGAATGGTGTTGTTGGCAGTCTCACGCGTGGTGATAACCGTACAATCGACACACCCTGCGGCCAAGGCCGGCGGCCCAGCCATCAAGCGCCACAACACCAGTGCACCGACGACCAATAACCAGAGTGCCCACCGCCAACGCTGAGCCAACCACGTAGCCAGTAGGATCAAACCCGTGGCAATGATGAGCAAACTGATGGTGGAACCGAATTGTGGGATTAGCCAGAGCGCCGTAGCAAAGGTGCCGGCCAGCGAACCGACCGTGGCCAAGGCGGACAAGCGGCCGAGCACGGACCCGATGTCGGCAGTGGGCGTCGTCGCAAGCGCAATACGGCTCGCAAACGGGGCCACCGCGGCCAACAAAATGACGGGGGCGGCAAACAGCACCAACGACAAGAGCAGTGCGCCCAAAAACCCCGCCACTGCCAGCGTCTGCAAGGCGACACGGGCCGCCGAGATGATGGGCGGAGCAATGGGAGCAATGATGGCGGTGGCGAGGCCGGCATACAAGATGAGCTGCGCCATCACCTCCGGGTGCGTTGTGGCCCAACGATCGGCCCAGCGCCCGCCAAGATGATAGCCCACCGCCAAGTAGAGGAGCGTCATGCCGATGACGGCCGCCCAGATGGGCTGTGATGTGCCGAACGCGGGCGCAAGCAGGCGCGGCGCCACCATTTCGACCGCCAGTGTGCCCACACCGGCCAGTGTGACCGCAATTTGTAGTCGTCTGCGTGCCCACAACATTAAAATTGACCTCTTGCAGCGGAACGCACGAGGATTTCGATGACCTGTAACAACAACATGGCAATGATGGGGGTGAAATCAAACATACCGCCACTGGGCATGATGCTTCGGAGCGGCGCCAAAATGGGCTCGGTAATTTCGTTGAGGATCTGTGTGATGCGCATGGAGCCCGTTTGATCGACCCACGACAACAAGACCCGTCCAAGAATGGCGTACGACAAAATATTCAAGAACAGCAGTAAAAAGTCAACTACAAATCCAGACATGTCCATCCTCCTTACAAGGGTGGTGTCGTAGCGACACGCACCGGTATACCACTATCTCCCAAACACGCTACTCCGCGAGCCGAATGCGCACCGCTGCAGCATGAGCGTGCAAGCCCTCGGCAGTAGCCAGCCGTGCCGCGGCCGGTCCAATACGGGCCAAAGCGGTGGCGTTCAAGCCGACCACCGAGATGATTTTACGGAAATCGTCAACGTTCACGGGAGCCGCAAACCGTGCGGTGCCGCCGGTGGGCATAATGTGTGACGGCCCAGCAATGTAGTCGCCGAGCACCTCAAACGAACGCTCCCCCACGAAAATCCCCCCTGCGTTGCGTACCCACCCCAGATAATCCCAAGCGTCTTTGATGAGCAAACACAGATGCTCGGGCGCATATGCGTTGCTGACCGCAAAAGCACTCGCCAAATCGGGAACCAACACGATGCCACTGCGAAGTGCCAACGTTTCGGCGGCGGCCGCATGATCGGGCAACGCGGCCAACTGTGTGGCGAGTTCGGCTTGCACCCGCAGGGCGAGCGATTCATCGGGGGTCACCAAAATAGCCGCCGCCTGCACATGCTCGGCTTGGGCCAACAAATCAGCGGCGACGAAGGCTGGATTCGCAGAATGGTCGGCGATGACGAGCGTCTCGGTGGGACCGGGCAAACTCTCGATGCCGACCACCCCGTAGACCATGCGCTTTGCGAGCACCACAAACAAATTACCCGGGCCGGCTATTTTGTCGACTTGCGGCACCTGCTCCGTGCCAAAGGCCATGGCCGCAATGGCCGGTGCACCACCGATGCGCATGACCCGGTGCACCCCGGCCACATGTGCTGCCGCCAAAATAATCTCAGCAACTTCGCCAGTGGCGCGCTGTGGTGGCGAGCAAACAACAATGTCGTCGACACCGGCCACCTGAGCCGGAATGGCAGACATCAACAGGGTGGAGGGCAGTGGCGCACTCCCACCGGGCACATAAATACCCACCCGTTGCAACGGCACCACGAGCTGCCCTAGTGTGCCCTCGTGCGTGACATCGAGCCACGACTGATGGTGCTGTTTTTGATGAAACGCGCGAATTTGATCGGCTGCGAGCTGCAACGCAGCTTGGAGGTCGGCCGGTTGCGCCTGCCAGGCGGCCAATAGCCGCTCTGGGGGCACTTGCCAGGCCGGCGCCGCACTACCGTCGAGCCGCAAACTCCACTCACGCACGGCCACATCGCCCCGCTCGCGCACATCGGTCACGATACGCTCAACGAGGGCGGCGGGATGGATGCGCTCACCGACCCGTTGCTCGATACCGTCGAGCAGGGCATCGGTGACTTCGACTTCGTCAAACGGCACCCGTTTGAGAATCGTGGCTTGCGCGTCAGCTAGGGAGCGAAAAAGTGGAATGGGCATGAAATCTGCTTTCCTCTGCAAACAACGGCACCCACTAAGCCTGAACGTCACGCATAATCCGCGCAAAAGTCTCGCTTTGTGCCGTAAAAAAGTACTGTGCTGGTGTCACCGCAATGGCATCGCCCCCCAACGCCCGGAGATGTTGCACCACCGACAACACCCGGTCTTGTGGGATGATGAGGGTGACCATGTACAAATCACCGCCACTGCCGTGGTGTGGCCAGACCGGCGCAACGGTGGGTCCTTGGGCACCAGCGAGCTCTGGGCGAGCCACAATGCGTTGCCCCACATCGGCCACCGATGACCCAGCAATGTTGGCCGTCACCTGCACCACGGCCCGGGCACGGCGCCGCGCCTCGACCATTTCGAGGATAGTCTGCACGGTGGCGACCGCCGCCGGGTTGTGCCGCAACGTCTGCCGTGAGCTGATAATACAGGCCTGCGACTTCAAAATAGGGCCACCAACGATTTTGAGCTGATTATCGCGGAGCGTGGTGCCCGTTTCGGTGATATCTGCAATCACGTCGGCATAACCGAGCCCTGGTGCGGCTTCTGTAGCGCCCTGCGAATCAATGATGCGAAACGAAGTAATCCCGTGGCTAATACAAAATTGGCGCATCAACGCCGTATACTTGGTGGCAATACGCAATGTGCGCCCAGCAGCGTGAAGCTCTGCCGCAAGATCGGCTACATCGCGCCACGAACGCACATCAATCCAAGCCTCAGGGACTGCCAACACCAGCTCACACTTGCCGTAGCCGAGATCATCGTGGATGACGAGCAAGTCATCACGATCACCACGCAACTCCTCGACCAAATCGAGGCCACTCACGCCGATGTCGATTTCGCCGTCTGCCACTTTTTCAACAATGTCGGCAGGACGATGCAACAACACCTCAACGTCGGGCAAAGCGGCAATGGCGGCCGTGTAGCGCCGCGGATTGGGACGCGTAATCCGCAACCCGCAACTGTCAAAAAAGCTCATCGTGCCGTCATATAAACTCCCCTTGGAGGGGATTGCAAAGCGCAATGTCATCTGTGATTACTCCTGTGTGCGCTGGTGCCACCAATCGGCGAGCGCTTGTTCCCACGAGGTGCGCAAAAAGCCATCAACATACCCTTGGTAGTTGGCAATCCGTTGCGCATACAACGCCCGGAGCTGACTGAGACCATCGGGGAGTTGCATGCGTTGTACCCACTCTGTCATGCCAGCAACGGCCGCGTCCAACAGCTCTTGGCCTGCGGCACGGGTCGCACGGCGCGGGTCTTCACCGAGCACCGCCCAATCACGCGGGTGCAGTGGCTCGGGACCCAGCGCATCAAGGCGCACCAAATCGGGGCGAAGTGCCATGGTCTGCGCCGTCTCCCAGCGCCCCGCATGGTCGAGATATTCTTCGTTGACTGCGGCCGCAGGCGGCATGGTCAACACCACCAAGCCATGCACGTCGTAGGCTGCACTCGCAAGATTCATCAGCTCGATTTCGTGACCTTGCGCGTAGTGCCCACTGACAAGCACCACATAGCGAAAGCCCGCTTTGGCGAGACTAGCAAAAATATCGTTGATAAGCGCTACCATGGTGGCAGTCGATACTTGCAACGAAAACGGGTGTGGCAACGTGGTCATCGGCCACCAAGTCATCGGCAACAACACGCCACCGGTGCGTTGTACCAGCTGTTCGGCCACGTACTGAGCCGCAATCCCGTCCATGCCGAGCGGCAGATGAGCCCCGTGCCACTCGAGTGCGCCCCACGGCACCACGGCCAACGGCGTGGTTGCCAAAATGGCAGTGAGACGATCCGGGTGGAGCTCCGTGTACTGTGCCCATGTTGGCTGTGTCATGCGAATGATTCCTTTGCTTGCTGTGTCATGCGCAAACGAAGTAGCGCATACAACGCCTGATTGACCGGAGTGGGCACCGCCAAAGCGGCACCACGACGCACAATCGAGCCACTCAAGGCCTCAACTTCAAGGGGGCGACCATGCTCGAGATCACGCGACATCGAAGAACGCGTGGTAGCGGGCATGGCACGCGCAATGGCCAATGCCTGCTCCACCGGATGATGGTCAAAGTGCACACCGCTGGCCTGTGCAACTTCGTAGGCCTCTTGGAGCGCCGCGGTGAGCAGCGCGACCGCAGGCGGATCGGCCAAGAGCGGCCCAATACTCACCTCAGCCAGCGTGGTCACGGCACTCATGGCAGCCACAAAAATCGCTTTGCTCCAGACCGCCGCCTCACCTGACTGCACCAGCGTAGTCTCGATGCCGGCATCCACGCATGCGGTCGCAAACGCCTGCGCCATGGCAGAGACGGGCAATCCGGCGACCGGACCAACGGTCATCCGCACTGGCTCGATGCCACTCCGGATGACGCCCGGCTCTCCCACGCTGAGTTCACAATAAATGGTTCCTGCGAGTGTGGCCACCGCACCATAGGTGGCCGCAACCTGCTCGAAGGCGTCTACGCCGTTTTGGAGGGTCAACACCAGTGTCCGTGGCCCCATCAAGGGCGCAATTTGGGGTAGCACGGTGGCAAAATGGTAGGTCTTGGTGGCCAAGATGACCACATCCGCACTCCCCACCATATGCGCATCAGCGGTGACAAGGCGCGCATGCACCTGCCAGTGCTCGTCGGGCGCCTGAATGTGCACGCCAGCAGTGCGCATGGCGTCCGCGTGGGCACCTCGCGCAATCAGGGCAACCGGGTGCCCCGCACGTGCAAGGCGCGCGCCGAGGTAGGCTCCGATTCCCCCGGCACCAAAGACCGCAACTTTCATGCCTGCCCCCTGTACCGCTCGAGCCACGCCAGCAACGGCATACTCTCGTTGGTGCGCTGAGCACGCCACTGGACCGTCTGAGCAGTCACATCAGCAGCAGTTACCACCACCACCTGCAATCCGCGCCGCTCGCTGTCACGCAATTGTTGGGGCAACGAGCGCTCACGCGTGTCACAAACCGTGGCGATGCCGTGCTGGCGCAACTGCTGGGCTACCTGGACCGCATATGCGTAGGTTTCGGCCCCTTCCCAGACCACGGCAACACCCGGAGCAACGGTCGTTGCTGGTGACTCGGGAGCCGCCAGCACCACCCGCTCCAAACCGTAGGCGAAGCCGACCGCTGGCATGCCTTGGCGACCGCCGAGGGCACTCACGAGTTCATCGTAGCGCCCACCACCACACAGTTGCAAACCGGTGGCGTCAGCGATTTCGAACATCATGCCTGTGTAGTAGTGTAATCCGCGGCCTAGCCCAAAATCGAGCGTAATCCGCGCCAGATCAAGGCCATGCATGGGCAACAACGCCATCAAGGCCTCCACATCGGCCATGCCGGGGTCGGCCAACTGGTAGCGTGCAATGAGGTCTTTCAAGGCGGCCAGCGCATCTGCCGGCGTGCCACGAATGGCGCTGAGTTCGGCCAACACGTTGATGGCACGCTCGATGGTCTCTGGGCTGTCGTTGCGCCGCATGGTACGCACCAAGCGGCCAACGATTTCTTCGGCCGGACGTGTGCCATACTGCAAATTCACACCAATCGAGCGCAACGTGTGCAACAAGAGCTCTTCGGCCTGTGCATCACCGAGTCCAGCCAAGAGAGCCGGGTCGAACCCTTGGCCCTCACCGTCGAACTCCGAGAGGAGTGCTTCACGCACCGCAGCAACGCCACGCACACGCATGCGCTCAAGACTCCACGTCAGCACGCTCCGAGCTCGATCACTCACTCCCAGCGACCCAAGGAGTTGCCGGATGATGCCGATGTGCCCGAGACGGATCTCGAAATCATGAATACCAACCGCCTGTAGCCCAGCGCATGCGAGTGCAAGCACCTCCGCATCGGCCCGCGGGCTCGGCGCACCGATCATTTCTACGCCGACTTGCGTGAATTGACGCCACGTGCCGCGTTGTGGTCGCTCATAACGAAAGACGGGTCCGGTGTATTGCACACGCACCGGCACCACGTGGTCACTCATTTTGGCGATATAGGCGCGTAACACAGAGGCGGTCCATTCGGGGCGAAGGACCAACTCACGCCCACTGAATTCAAATTCGTAGATTTTACCGACGAGCTCTTCGCCCAACTTGCGCATGTAGAGCTCACGATGCTCCACGATGGGCAAATCGATGGCCTGATACCCGTGCACATGCAGGATCTGCTGAATCTGTTGTGCGATGTGCTGCTGACGCCGCCATTCAGACGGCAACACGTCTCGCATGCCTCGGACTGCATCTACCACTTGATCCACCCTGCACCTCGTGTGAGCATTGCTGTATTTCTCATTCCTAAGAGTATTCTAACGCATTTCATCGCTGGTCCGTACACGACCCACAACTCGCTTGAGCACCAAGACACGCGCCAACACATTCCCCACAGATTGAAATTGACCGTGAAACACGTTACAATCGCATCATCTCGTACCACCTTTTCACGCAATCATCACACAAAGGAACCAAGACATGCGACGTCTTTTTTTGCTCTATGTCTGTGCAATCATGCTCATCGCCTGCGGCACTCCTGCTACAACACAGCCGCCACCGCCGCCCACTGCAATGCAGCCGCCACCACCGCCCACTGCAACGCAGCCACCACCGCCCACTGCGACACAGCCGCCACCTCCGCCCACTGCGACACCTGTTCCCGAGCTGTGTCGGGAGCGACCCGTAGCGAGTGGCAAAGCGCCCAATAGCAACGAATTGCAGCCAGGCGGCACCCGATTGCGCATCGCTCGATCGGACGAAATGAAGCACTGGGTGGTCGATGATGGGCTATTGCTCGACCAAGCGGCCACGCCGTCGTTGACACTCAGCCCTGACGGCTTGCCCCTGCTGTACCTGACAGCCCACGCAGTCGACGGGAAGCGCGATGGGTTTGCGGTGTCGGTCGGCAACCGCGACGCCACGACATGGCGCCATTGCTACGCCAACTTGGTCGACTTCCCGCGTTGGTTTGCGGGGGTCGACCCAGACGTGGTGCGTATTTCAGCACAGCAGTACCGTATTTTTCTCACCGGCAATGTGCAAGAAGGCCAACGCCAACTGGGGATTCATTATGCGGACAGTAGCGACGGCATCACGTGGACGTACGGCGGAATCGCCTTTGCGCCCACAGAGTCTGTCATCGACTCCATGACCTTCCGGATCGGTGATACGTGGCACATGTACGTCTTGCCCATGCAGGGCATCGACATGATTCATGCCACGTCGACGGACGGCAAAACCTTCGCACAAGTATCCCAAGCACCCCGACGCATCAACGGTCAACCTCACGTGTTCTCGCAGACGTGGGTTTTTGCGGAAGACGATGCATCGCCCAGCGCATGGGTATTTGGCTTTGGGCCGCGTGGCACGGGCATCAGCATGGCCACCAGTACTGACGGAGAAACGTGGTCAGATCTGCCAGATCCCATAAACCCGATTATCAGTGTTGCGGACGGAGATAGCCTGTTTGTCAAGGACCCAGCCATCGTCTACTTTGGGCGTCAATCGGGGATGAATCAGCCATTCCTCGTGGTGTACGCCACGGCAATTCCTTAGTGATGCGCACCATATCATGGTCTATTTGCCGTATCTGGATTGACATGCTATACTATACGGCAGTGTGTGCGTTTCTACGTGCCGATTTCGCATCAGCATAGCAACTGGCTAAAAGGAGCGACGAAACCATGTCGCAGCAGATTATGGACGCCATTGAGCAGCGTCAACTGAAGGCCACCGTGCCTGCATTCCGCGAGGGTGACACCGTACGAGTCGGTGTGCGCGTTGTCGAAGGCAACCGCGAGCGTGTCCAGGACTTTGAGGGCGTCGTCATCCGCAAGCGTGCTGGTGGTATCAACGCCAATTTCACCGTACGGCGCATTGCAGCTCACGGCGTGGGTGTAGAGCGCACCTTCTTAACGCATGCCCCACGTCTCGACTCCATCACGGTCGTGCGCCGTGGTAAGGTACGTCGTTCACGTCTCTTTTACCTGCGTGGCTTGACCGGCAAGGCAGCCCGCATCAAAGAGCGTCGCTCGTAATCCGATGGTGCGGTCGTTGTACCAGCAGCTCCGTGCATGGTTCTTTGACCGACTCTACCACGAATGTGCCTTTCTTTATGACTCAGTGGCCACGCTTGTATCGCGTGGCCACTGGTTTCGTTGGGGAGCGGCTCTGTTGCCGTGGATGCACGCACCCATTTTGGAGCTTGGCTGTGGCACCGGCCATTTCCAGGCTTTGTTGGCACGCCAACAGCACATGAGTGTTGGTGTCGATCGCTCTGCGGCCATGCTCGCTCGTGCGCAGGGACCGCACAACCTCCTCCAAGCCGATAGTCGCCAACTACCGATTGTAGCGGCAAGTATGCGCACAGTCGTTGCGGTTTTCCCCGCCAACTACATCCTCGACTCGGCCACACATGCCGAAATCGAACGCGTGCTGTGCCCACAGGGCACCGTGGTGATTTTATTGGCGGCTGGCCAACTCACCCTCACCCAACACCCGTTGTGGCACGCCCTACAGGCGCGCGGCTGGCATCTCAGCGCGCCCCCGCTCATCGAGGCGGGTACGCCGCTACAAGTCATCGTGGGGAGACCGCATGCCAGCCCACGTTGATATTGAATGGAGCCTGCACCAGAGCGGGTACCGCGCCATTGCCGGGGTTGACGAAGTCGGCCGTGGGTGTTGGGCCGGACCAGTGGTGGCAGCAGCCGTGGTGCTCAGCGACGTGGCACTCCACCTCCCCAGCATGCTGGTGGGCATCGACGACTCCAAACAACTCAGCGCCAACCAGCGTGAACACCACTACCACACGATTCAGCGGCTCGCAGTGGGCATCGGCATTGGCATGGTGAGTGCGCACGACATCGACCTGATGGGCATCCTGAACGCCACCAAGTGCGCCATGCAACAAGCGCTCCTTGCGTTGCCACTCATCCCCGATTATGTGCTCATCGATGCTGTAACGCTGAGCCACTGGCCTGCCCCACAACGCGCCATTATCCACGGCGACACCATCTCACTCTCGATTGCAGCCGCATCCATTGTGGCCAAAGTCACCCGCGACCGCATGATGCGCAATCTCGATCGCATCTTCCCGGCCTATGGCTTTGGCAATCACAAGGGGTATGGCACGGCCCAACACCACGATGCGCTCCACCGTCACGGCCTATTGTCGGTCCACCGGCGGAGCTTTCGACCACTGACAGAGCTGACCAACGAACAACCCCCCCAAAAAAACGTATAATGCACACAGGAAACGCTCGAGTCGAGAGATAACACAGCCATGAGCATGACGGTTGAAATCAACGAATACGTCCGCCAACTGCGCACCGTGGGCGCGGAGTTGCCCTTCCCACTCGCACAACGCATCATTGCAGCCGGCGAAGTTGCCCTTGGGCCACTCGTGGCCTTGGCCATTGACACCGAGCTCATCATCGGGTCAATACCGCTGTGCTATGCGCCGTTGCACGCCCTACGGCTCCTTGGTGAAATCGCCAATCCGGCCATGATTGACCCGCTCATCCATGCGCCAATTCCCGCAAGTCCGGATCGCATCAGCGAACAACGCACCACGATTTGGGATGGCGAAGTACCGCAGATGATTGCCCGGTGTGGTGCGGATGCACTCGAACCACTCCTCGCACTGCTCGACAACGACCACACCAGCAATATCGGGCATCACCGGGCAGCCATCGCGCTCGCATACCTGAGCGTGGCCCAGAGTGAGCTCACCGCCATCATTGTGGCAGCCCTCAACGCTCGTCTCACCACGAACGACCCGGACCGCAATGCGTCAGCAGCCTTGGCACTCGCCAACATGGGCGTAGATGCGAGTTATCCACTGGTCATGGCCGCCTATAAAGCGGGCCATATCGCCAAAGACGCCGTACAACCAGGACCACTTCGGCAATTGTTGCTGAGCCGAAGCAATGCGCGCCTTTCGTGTGTGAAACATCCCCTCGGAGAGCGCTACGCCCATCATCCCCTCAATCCACCCGCACAAGCAGAAACGCGCTAACAGGCGGAGAAGACAGCCACGGCACTGGGAGTACGCACAACGATGATTTCTGTGATTTTGAATGAACCGTGGGAAGCAGCCCACTTTCAACGCCACTGGAGCGCTGAGGAGCTCACCCTGTACCCGGCGGGGACCACCGCTGATGCGGTAGACGATGCAACCAGCGTGTTGAGTGTGTTCATTCACACGCCCGTGCGCGCCGATGCGCTTGCACGCCTGCCGCAGCTCAAACTGGTGGCAATCCGCGCCACCGGCTACGACCATGTGGATATTGACTACTGCCGGGCCCACGGCATCGCGGTCTGCAATGTGCCCGCCTATGGTGAGCGCACTGTGGCCGAATACGCCATGGGGTTGTTGTTGGCGGCGGCACGGCATATTGTGCCAGGCACGTTGCGCCTGCAACGCGAATGGCGCGGCGATGTACAAGGGCTCAGAGGGGTCGATCTACACGGCAAAACACTGGGGCTGATTGGCACGGGGCGGATTGGTCGCAACATGGGGCAAATGACGACCGGTTTTGGCATGCGCCTGCTGGCCTACGACCTCGCCCCCGACCACGCCTGGGCGCAGTCGGTGGGAGCCACGTATGTGCCGCTCGAGACCCTCTACCGCGAAGCCGACTTCTTGTCGTTCCACGCCCCACTCACGCCAAGTACGCGGCACTTGTTCAACCACGACAGTTTGGCGCTCATCAAGCCGGGTGTCATCCTGATTAATTCGTCACGGGGTGGTCTCGTCCAAAACACGGCATTGCTCGCCGGATTGGAGCAGGGGCTGATTCGGGCTGCTGGGCTGGATGTGATTGAAAACGAGCATCTCATCGGCAAAAACGAACCGGCCGCCGATATTGCGCTGATGCAACAGCTTTTAGCGCACCCAGCCGTCATTGCGAGTGCCCACAACGCCTACAACAGCGTGGAGGCGATTGAGCGCATTATCAGCACCACGATCCACAACATCCAGCGCTTTGCACAACAACACGACATCGGCGACCGCATCTGCTAAATCAGCCAACACCGAGGCAGGCACCCCTTGGGGTGCCTGCCTCGGGCCACGTGTTGGCAACGACGACTGCGTGACGTTCTACTGCTCCACTGCCACAAAATTCACGGTAAGGTCGGCTTTGTCTTCCACTTTGATCATGTTGGCGATATTGGGCGGACTGAAGCCGAAATCGCTCATGACGATGCTGGTCGTCGCCGTGCCCGTTACCACCCCATCTTGCAACACCCCAACCACGGTCCAAGTGACTGATTTGGTGACATCTCGAATGGTCATATCACCGACCAGTGTAAACGTGACCTCGCTCCCTTCGGTGTAATCGGCAGGAAGATCGAGTGCGTCGGTTGACACAAAATCAGCATACGGGTAGGTGTCAGATTCGAGCCAGCGGCCGCGAATGGCGTTGTCGCGCCGCGGACTATCGCTTTGGAGCGCGCGCAAGTCGACGCGCATGCGCGTGACCTGGCCACCAATGGCACCTGCTGTGACCACTTCGAATTCGCCGGCGAGCGCATTGGTGGTGCCAACGGCACGGTAGGGGCGGTTTTCACTGAGAAACACTTCATCGACCGCATATTCGGCACTACTACGGGCGCCGTCAATGACGAATGTCCGTGCTGGGGCATCCGCCGGTGCCGCAGGCACGTCCGTGGGCGCCGGCGGCGGTGCGGTGGTGGGCTCTGCCAACGGCTTGGTGTCGGTGGGCACCGCAGGAGCCGTATCAGCGGGCGGCGTTGGTGTGGTTGCACTCGGAGAGGCGCAGGCCATGAGTAGCAGAGCAACCACCGCAAATAAACTCAGACGTACCATGAGTAGACATGCTCCTTAACATGATGCAGGTATGACGAAAGACTTCAGGGTGACTACCACAACACAGGTTGTTTGACAGGCATGGCCCTTTCCTTTACTATACCGGAAATCACCCATGCGCACACGTGTGCACAGATGAATGTTCAGAGAGAAAACTGGTGGCGAAGGAACTGCACCGGCGTGTTTCGATACACGATATTGCTGATCAAGCCCATGTATCACACTCGACGGTGTCACGAGCGTTACGTGGGCACCCACGGATTAGTCGCGACGTACAGTTGCGCGTGATGCGCATCGCCAACGAGCTCGGCTACACGCCCAACGCCATTGCCCAGAGTCTGCAACAACAGCAGAGCAACACGATTGGCCTAGTCGTCGCTGATGTGGCGGATCCGTTTTGGGGCGAGGTCATGCGTGGCGTCGAGGCCGTCGTTGGCGAGCATCGCAAAGCGTTGTTGTTGAGCGCATCGCATCATGATGCGACACGCCAACTCGCTGCCATCGACGTTTTTGCGCAACGGCGTGTCGACGGCATCATCATTGCAGATGCACTGCTAGACGACAGCCACCTCGCCCGATTAACGGCCATGCACATCCCAACCGTTTTTGTGAACAGCCAGATGAGCACGGTACCAGCAGATTTTTTGCATGTGAGCATCGACAACTATCACGGTGGTCGTCTTGCGGCGGAGCATCTCTATGCGTTGGGGCACCACCAACTCGCTTATCTCGGCAACACGCTCCGGCCTGCGTCGCACCGCCTGCGACTACGCGGGTTTTGTGATGTGCTTACCGCACATGGCATCACACCGCTCGCAATCACCATGGACGAAGGCGCATGTGACGACCTCGGGGCCGGTTATCGGCTGGCAGGGCGACTGCCGGAGCACATCAGTGGTGTTTTTTGTTATAACGATCAAGTCGCACTCGGTGCCCTGACTGCGCTCCGCGAACGCGGTCGCCACATTCCGACCGACATCAGCGTGGTCGGATTCGACGACCTGGCGTTGGCAAGTCACAGCTGGCCACCACTGAGTAGCGTGGCGCAGCCGAAAGTGGCCTTGGGCCGCACCGCCATGCAAAGCCTCATCGAGTTACTCGCCGGCCGCACTGGCCGTAATCATCTGTTGAATCCGCACATGGTGGTGCGTCAGAGTAGTGCACCACCCCCACCCCACAAAGGAGCTGTGCAATGACGCCGCACTACACCGCCGCAAATCTGCTGGTAGCCCCGGGTAATTCGAGCGACCCCGATGTGGTCGTCGAAGTCACCCCCGCGCTGGCGCAATGGGAACACATCAACTTTCAGGTGCGCCGGTTGCGCACGGGTGCGACCTGGAGCTTTGCTACGACCGAGCACGAATTGGCGATTGTCACCTTGAGTGGCACAATCCGTGTGACTAGCAACCGGGGGCAATGGGAGATGGGCGGGCGCCCACACGTGTTTGCGGGTGCAGCCTACGTGCTGTATGTGTCACGGCACACGGATTTGACGGTCACCGCCAGTAGCGACGCTGAATTCGCCGTGACCTGGGTCACGGCCACTCGTGATTTCGCACCCGTGTTGGTGACTCCCGCCGACGTCAAGCAGGAAATCCGTGGCGGTGACAACGCGACCCGCCAAATCAATCAACTCATGCCCCCTGGATTCCCGTGTGATCGGCTTGTGCTCGTGGAGGTCTACACTCCGTCCGGGAGTTGGTCGAGCTACCCGCCCCACAAGCACGACGTTCATCGCGTGGGCGCCGACGGCACCCTCATTGAGGCCGATTTGGAGGAGATTTATTTTTACAAGCACGACAAACCAGACGGCTTTGCTTTCCAACGGGTCTACACCGACGATCAATCACCGTTGCAACAGGCCGGTGCTCCCATTGATGCGGTAGTGGTCGCCCGCCCCAACCATGTGGTATTGGTGCCAGAGGGGTATCACCCGGTCACAAGTGCGCCCGGTTATACCACCTACTACCTGAACGTCTTGGCGGGGAGCGCACAATCGCTGGCCAATGTCGATGATCCCGCACATACGTGGGTCAAAAACGAATACCGCGGGCTCGACCCACGCGTGCCCATCTACCCCGAAGGAGCCTAACGGCATGTCACGACGGTACGATTTGCTCTCCATGGGGCGGTCTTCAATTGATCTGTACGCTAACGATGTGGGCGCCGAGTTTGTCGACATTGGCAGTTTTGCGGCATATGTGGGCGGTTGCCCCACCAACATCAGCGTAGCGTGCCAACGCCTCGGCGCCACTTCCGCCCTGCTCACCGCAGTCGGTGAAGACCAGGTGGGGGATTTCATCCTCAATTTCTGCAACCGCGAAGGCATCGACACCCGCTACACGCCGCGCAAACCGGGCAAACGCTCGAGTGCGGTGGTACTCGGCATCGTGCCACCTGACCGCTTCCCGCTCACCTACTACCGCGACAACTGTGCCGACATCGAGTTGACCATCGACGATGTGTTGGCAAGCCCGGTGGCCGATGCGCAATACTTGCTCATCAGCGGGACCGGGCTCAGCAAAGAGCCATCGCGGAGTGCCACGTTGTTTGCGGCCGAGTACGCACAACGGCAGGGCACCAAAGTGGTGCTCGACATCGACTTCCGACCCGACCAATGGCACGACCCACGCGCCTTCGGCATCACGTTGCGCTCCGTGTTGCGCTCGGTCGACATCGTGCTGGGCACCGAAGACGAAATCAACGCCATGATGATGGCCGAGCGCGCCGAAGTTCGGCTCACGCATTCACAGGTGTCGGATGCCCGGGTTGCTGGGGACGTCGACAGCGCCATCGACACGATTTTGCAGATGGGGCCTCAAGTCCTCTTCCAGAAACGCGGTGGTGACGGGTCACGCGTTCATGTACGCGACGGTGCCACTATCGCGCGCATCGATGCGCCCGGGTACCCGGTAGCGGTCTACAACATCCTTGGCGCAGGGGATGCCTACGCGGGTGGTGTCATCTACGGGTTGTCACATGGTTGGGATTGGCGGAGCACGGCCCGCCTCGGCAACGCATGTGGCGCCATCGTGGTCACCAAACACGGTTGTGCGAATTTCATGCCTACCATGGCAGAAGTACATGCGTTTGTGGCGCCACATGGTGGATTTTAGGCAATCAAAGGATACGATATGTCAACTCAACGATTAACCATGGCTCAAGCGCTGGTCACGTTTCTGACGCAGCAGTACGTAGAGCGCGACGGCATTGAGCAGCGCTTTGTGACGGGATGTTTTGGCATTTTCGGGCACGGCAACGTGTCGGGCATGGGGCAAGCGCTCCAACAAATCCCGGCGTTGCGCTATTATCAGGCCCGCAACGAGCAAGCCATGGTACATGCGGCCACGGCGTTTGCCAAGACCGCCAACCGGCTCCAGATGATGGCCTGCACGACCTCGATTGGTCCAGGAGCCACCAACATGGTGACGGGAGCAGCCACCGCAACCATCAACCGCTTGCCAGTGCTGTTGTTGCCGGGGGACGTGTTTGCGCGACGCAACGTGGACCCGGTGCTCCAACAACTTGAATGGGGACAAAGCCGGGACATATCGGCCAACGATTGTTTCAAGCCGGTAAGTCGCTACTGGGATCGCATCAACCGTCCCGATCAACTCGCCAGTGCGCTCCTCGAGAGCATGCGCGTCTTGACGAGTCCAGCCGACACCGGAGCGGTAACACTGGCGCTCCCCCAAGACGTACAGACCGAGGCTTACGACTACCCGACGGCGCTCTTCGCCAAACGGGTCTGGCACGTCAGTCGCATTCGCCCGGATCGATCCGCCGTAGCTCGGGCCGTTGCCCTCATCAAGGGCGCCAAACGCCCCATGATCGTGGCCGGCGGCGGCGTCATTTACAGCGATGCAACGGCGCAACTCGCCGCCTTTGTCGATGCCACGGGCATCCCCGTGGGCGAAACCATGGCCGGCAAGGGGAGCTTGCCCTACAACCACCCGCTCAACCTTGGTGCGATGGGCGTCACGGGCACTTTCGCCGCCAATCGCATTGCGCGCGATGCCGACCTAGTGATTGGCATTGGTACACGCTACAGTGACTTCACCACGGCCTCCAAAACCGCCTTCCAACACCCCGACGTGCGCTTCATCAACATCAACGTGTGCGAGCTCGACGCAGCCAAGCACTTGGCCTGCATGGTGCTTGGAGATGCACGTGAGACCCTGCACGAACTCTTGGCCGAATTGGCCGGGTACCGGGTTGCACCGGAATACCGCCAGTACGCCAGCCAACTCCAAGCCGAGTGGGATGCCGAAGTACAACGCATCTACGACATCCGCCTAGAGCCCTTGCTGAGTCAAGGCGAAATCATCGGGGCAGTCAACGAACTCAGCGACCCTAGTGCCATCATGGTCTGTGCGGCGGGAAGTTTGCCGGGCGACTTGCACAAATTGTGGCGCGCACGCCACCCCAAAAACTACCACCTCGAGTACGGCAACAGTTGTATGGGCTACGAGGTGGCTGGTGGCTTGGGCATCAAAATGGCCGCCCCCGACCGTGAAGTCTACGTGATGGTCGGTGATGGCAGCTGGCTGATGATGTCGAGCGAATTGGTGACTGCCATTCAGGAGCAACGCAAACTCATCGTCGTCTTGATTGACAACGACGGCTACAAGAGCATCGGCGGCCTCAGCCGATCGCTCGGTCAAGAAGGCTTCGGCACGCGCTATGCGTTTCCCCAACAAGACATGCTCCCCAGCGACGCCGACGGCAACGACGTGGTGCGTCTACCGGTCAATTTGGCGGAAAACGCCCGTAGTCTCGGAGCCGACGTCATCGAGTGTCGTACGTACGCAGATCTCGTGGCCGGCATTGCACAGGCCCGTCACAACCACAACACGACCGTCGTCTACATCCGCAACGACCGCTATCACGGCGTACCCGGTTACGAGAGTTGGTGGGATGTGCCACCGGCCGAAGTGAGTACGAGTGCCGATGTCCAAGCCAAACGTGCCGAGTGGGCCAGCAAACGCGCACAAGAACGCGACTATCTCTGACGGATAGCTGGTGGTGGGGCCTTGGTCGGGTGCCCACCACCTATCCACCTCTACACACACATACCGGAGGATTTTCACATGTCATTACGCATCGGACTCTTAGGGGCTGGGCGCATCGGCCAAGTACATGCACGCACCATCGTGCAACGGGTCACCGGCGCCCATCTGGTGGCAGTTGCGGATCCCTTCCCCGATGCTGCCAACGCCGTAGCACAACGCTACGGGATTGCACACGCAGGCATCGATTGCATGGCAATCATCAGTGATCCCAACATCGACGCTGTCATGATTTGCACCCCCACTACCACGCATTGTGAGTACATCATCGCTGCCGCACACCACGGCAAGCATATTTTTTGTGAAAAACCGATTGCACTGACGTTGGCCGAAACCGACCGAGCGCTCCGTGCCGTCGCAGAGGCCGGTGTCAAACTCCAAATTGGCTTCAATCGGCGCTTCGACGCCAATTTCATGCGGGTGCAACAGGCGGTCGCCGATGGGCACATTGGCACCGCACGGCTGATGCACATCATCAGTCGTGATCCCGCACCTCCCCCCGTGGAGTACATCAAGAGCTCGGGGGGGATTTTTCTCGATATGACGATTCACGACTGGGACATTGCGCGCTTTTTGATTGGTGCCGACATCGACGAAATCTACGTGCAGGGCGGTGTCATGGTGGATCCAGCGATTGGTGTGGCTGGCGACATCGACACGCATATCAGCATGATTCGCTTCAGCAACGGAGTCATCGGCACCATCGACAACTGTCGCCAGGCCGTCTACGGCTACGACCAACGGGCGGAGGTGTTTGGGAGCAAGGGAATGATCGAAACAGGCAACAACTTCCCCAATGCGGCCACCTTGAGTACGGCCACCGCCGTCCAACGCGATCTCCCATTGAATTTTTTCATGCAACGCTACATTGAGGCCTACGCTGCCGAAATCGAAGCCTTCGTGGCGGCCGTTGCCCAGGACCACGAGGTCGCCGTCAGTGGATTAGACGCCCGCAAGGCGCTGGTAGCCGGGCTCGCCGCCTGGCAGAGCTACCACACCGGTCGCCCGGTCAAACTCAACGACATCGGCTAACGCCAACCGCTTTATGACGAGGAGCACGTGTCTATGCAAACATTCCGGGTTGCCTTCCTCGGCGCAGGGCGCATCGGTCAAATGCACCTGCACAACCTCAGCACCATGCCGGGGGTGCAGGTGCACGTTGTCGCAGATGCCTCGCTCGCCGCTGCCACCACTGGAGCCGCCATCGTGGGGGCTCCCCACGCAAGTGACGACGTGGCGGCCGCCATTGCTGATCCCAACGTGGATGCAGTGCTCATCTGCACCCCTACCGGCAGTCATCCTGCGCTCATCAGCCAAGCCGTGCTAGCCGGCAAACCGGTATGGTGTGAAAAACCGGTCGCCTTAACGCTGGCAGACACCCAGCAACTCAGCGCCTTGGTTGCGGCACACCCAGTGCCCGTGATGATCGGCTACATGCGGCGCTTCGACCCACGCTACCAGCGTGCCAAAGCGCGCCTCGATGCCGGTGAGCTCGGGCGCATTGAGCGCTGGCACTCACAGAGCATCGACGCCCAGCCTCCTAGTCTGGCGTTCATCAAAACCAGCGGCGGTATCTGCATCGACATGATCATCCACGATTTCGACCTTGCCACTTACTTCGTGGGCGATGTGGCCCAAGTATATGCGCAAGGCGCCGTGCTCGTGGACCCCGGCTTCATCGAAGCCGGCGACGTGGACACCATTGTGGTCAGTCTGCGCTTCAAAAACGGGGCTCTCGGTGTCATCGAAGGGGGGCGCCGCACCAGCTGGGGGTACGACATTCGCACCGAGATTATTGGCAGCCATGAGCGGGCCTTTGTGGCGCTCCCTAGTGCGGCGCCGAGCAACCACGATGGCGGACCATCACCCGTCGTCGCCCAAGCCAATCCATTCGGCACCGCTTACCGCGCCGAGTTGGAGTATTTTTTTGACTGCTTGCGCCAAGGCATCGCTCCACGTCCAGGCATCGTTGAGGCCGCCCAAAGCCTGCGGGTGGCCATTGCAGCCGCCCAAAGCCTGCGCACCGGTCTGCCGGTACACGTAGATGATGTCGAATAAGTAGGGGATCTGTGTGTTGCCGCCCCTCGGCATGCCGAGGGGCGGCCTTGCGTTCTGTCAGCGGGTCACGCCCCATTCGGGGATGTCACGCCCCAACCACTGCGCTAAGGCGCGATTGCTCGTCGCAAAGTGGTGTGTCATGAACGCTTGGAGCTCGGACGGAATCGGATCTGCAGGGCGCACTTCGTTGGCGTTGATTTTTTCGTGCCGTGATGGAGGATCAAAGGTGTCAGCGACGCCCAAAAAGCGGTATAACTCCTGCACGGGCGCCAATTGCGTGACCATCTGCTCGTAGATGAGCACATGAATCTGCGTACGTGGGAAGTAGCGCAGGTACACGTCGAGGTACTCCATGTAGCGCCCACGTTGCAAGTACGCAAACGGCGACACCGAAATTTTGCTGGCATCGTAGTCGTTGAGACGGGTCGCTTCCTGATGCATGGCATCCGCAATCGACATCGTTTCAACGCCGTGCTTGACGCTAAACCAGTAGTTTGAAATGGCGCGATCGACGGGATGACGCAACACAAACACAAATTTGGCATCGGGCAAGTGAGCGGCCACGTGTTGTGCTGCCCGCTCGATTTCGATGTAACTGGTGCTTTTTTCGCCGTATATGCGCGCATTCGACTTCTGACCAAAGTACGTCTGGCGGTAGTAGTCGAGCCCTTTGGCAACTAGCTCGTCGTTCATGAAAAATTTGGGTTCCGGTTTGACCGGATGTGCCATCTCAATCTCGGGATGATCGGCACACACGTGATAGGCGTACGTGGTGCCCGATCGTTGTGCGCCACCAATGAAAAAGTGTTTAGGCGTCATGCTGCACCACTTCTTTGACATGATACGTCTCGCGCGAATTCATCTGTTGCAGAATCCGGATCGTGTACTCCCCGAGCATCCCCAACATGAGGATGATGAGTCCGTTGAGCACCGCCAACATGACCATGATGCCCGTCCACCCCTCGATTTGAATGTTGTCGAGCAGTTTGCGCACAAACAACACGATGCCGGTCACAAAACTCACCACCGAAATCGTGAAGCCAGTAATCGTGACCAAACGCAACGGCCAAATCGAATAATTGAACAGAATGCGCAACACGAGACTGAAAATGCGGTAGATGTTGTAGTTACTTTTGCCTTCGTGACGCTCTTGGTGCTCGACCCACGTGTTGCCGACTGACTGCGCAAACATGAGCGCCAACCCCGTCGTGTACGGGTAGGCGGTGCGATACGCCAACATGCGGTCGATGACGTCACGGCGCATCAAACGAAAGTTGCTGGGCACAATGTCGGGTGGACAACGAAAAATTTTGTTGTTCATCAGCCGAATTAACCCGCTACCGAGCCGACGCACCAGTGAGTGTTGCTTTTGACGAAACCGCCCAAATACGACGTCGTTGCCGGCCGTCTGCATCTGTGTGACGAGGTGGATGATTTCTTCGGGGGGATTTTGTAGATCATCATCAATGGTAATCACGTAGTCGCCCCGACTTTGTGCAATACCAGCAAATACCGCGTTATGTTGACCGTAGTTGCGCAACAGGTTGATGGCAATCACATGTGGCAAACGACGGGCCTGCTCAGCGATGACGCTCCAACTCTGGTCACGACTCCCATCATTCACCAATATGATTTCGTAGCTCCACCCTTGTGTCTGAAAAAAGGCCACCGTACGCTCGATGACGAGGGCCACGATACGGGCGCTATTGTAGACTGGGATGACCACCGAATACATCGGGTGCTGGGTCATGATTGTGCATCTCCAATTCCAACGAACGCCCGTATCATACCACACCGCGCTACACGATGGGGCGCAGACCCGCTTCAATGTGAGCACGACGCCCCTCAAGGAAAGGGGGCAACGCCAAGGATTCTCCGAGCGTGGCCAATGGCTCATCGGTCACGAATCCGGGACCATCGGTGGCCAACTCGATGAGGATATTGCCCGGCACGCGGGCATACACCGAATGAAAGTAGAAACGGTCGATGATGGGCGTCGACTGCAACCCAGAGCGTTGCAAACGCTCAATCCAGTACGTGGCCGCCTCATCGTCAGGCACCCGGAAAGCGATGTGGTGGACTCCGCCGTGCCCGAGCCGGCTCGGTGGCAAATCGGGAGCAACCTGCACCGTGAGCGCCCCGCCGGCAACCTCGCCGGCAGCGTAAAGCAGATTGGTGCGGTGCGGATACACGGCATCGACCTGCTCATCCACCAACGTAAGACCGTAGATCTGCCGGATGACCGTCTCGAACGGCTCCCGATTACGCACTACGACGCCTGCGCCAAAAATGCCCTTGATGTAGTGATCGGCGGGCACCGGACTCCGGTCCCACGGGGTGCCACCGCTCCGACCACCGTCGCTGATGAGCATCAAACGTTGCCCCTCGGGGTCGCTGAACGCAACAGAGGCACGTCCATGCCACGATTGCACTCCTTGGTGTACCACGCCGTGCTCCGTCAAACGCTGTGCCCAATACGCCACAGAGTCGTCGCTCCCAACCCGCATGCTCATCAGGTTGATTTCACCCGTCCCACGCTGTTGCGGGCCAATCATGGCCCAATCAAAAAACGTGATTGCCGTGCCCGGACTGCCCGTTTCATCGCCGTAATAGAGGTGATATGCGCTCACGTCGTCTTGATTGACGGTCTTTTTGACGAGGCGCATGCCGAGCACCTGCGTGTAAAAATCAACGTTGACTTTGGCTTGGCTGGTGACTGCAGTCACATGATGAAAACCACTGAGTTGCATGATGTGTCATCCTTTTCCTTGACCTATCCTTGCTCATCAGCATACCACCGCGGTGTCTGCACTGCGTTATCAAAACGTGAACACACCGCCGGTCGCTCACTTAGTGCAACGTGATTTCAATCGTTTGTTTCGCCCCCAAAGTAATACTCAATGTACTCCACCGTAATAGCTGCATACTCTCTGATTGCTGCCAAAACACGGGAATGTACCACTGCTGTTGGGCATGGCGCGCCTGCACAATCTGCTGCCACGTCTTTTCGTTGGCAATCTGCTTCAACGATTTCGTCACGCGCATGGTATGCGGCGAGGGCACCACCACGTAGAGTGGCATTCCATGTCGAAAGGGCATCACATCACGCATGCCCCCCCCCACATACGCGTGAATAGTCGTGCGTTCGTACCAGGCACCGAGTTGCAGGCCATTCCAAAAATCAACCATGACCTGCTGATTATCAGCAGGAAACAACTTCAGCTCCTTATCGATGACTCGTTGTTGCCGACTACGGAGCCGTGTAAGCACTTCTTGGAGCTCACGGTAGGCGATCATCACCTCTTCACACATCAACATGGCGTGATAGTGCGCCTGATGCGTCGCTGGGTTCCGGTATTCTGGAAAACAATAGAGGGCAGCATACGTTTCCGCATCCACATCATCCGCCTCATATAAAAAATTGGCTTTGCGCGTCACATCGCTGTGATGTTCTTTAAAAAAACGCCCAAACATGTGTTGGCTACGATGGACAAACAACGAATTCAAGCGATCCTCACACAGCGACACAATACTCGCAAACATGCCATGGCGTGCAAAGTACTGCATTGACTGCGGATTGTCGCTGTTTTTGAGGTGCCGCGTAATCGTTTGCCAAGCGGTCTGTGCCTCTGATCCTTTGACGACGGTGCTTTTTTGGATGTTCTCTTTGATATGCGGTGGAATCTGCTGAAAGCGGAGATACGGGTTGCGCTGGTGGGGATCGGGGGTTTTGTGGAGCCATTGTGCAAGCGCACTGAAGGGCGGTTTATTGGCAGGCGGCATATGCATGACCTCGCATCTTTTTGTGTCATGAAGATACTTGCATTATGACGTATTTTTGCGACAAACTCAATCACCGTATATAATCACCAGAGATCCCCCGTATTTCTATGCAAAACTACCATTGCATGCCTCAGCAATCCCCCGTACAATACCAATCATGAGTAGCAACGACATGTTTCAACACTATCAACTCGACAGTGCGTGGGATGAAATGCGCCGTGCCGACGGGCACGCGCGAGCGCATTACGCCGAGCTCATGCAACGCATCTCACACATCAGCCCGCAAGAGTTGGCACAACGCCAGCAGAGTGCCGATGATTCGTTTTTGGCACAAGGGGTCACGTTCACCGTCTACGGCCACGACGCTGGCACCGAGAAGATCTTTCCGTTCGACCTATTGCCCCGCATCATCACCGATGCTGAATGGCGCACGGTCGAACGTGGGCTCGCACAGCGCATCACTGCGCTGAACATGTTTTTGCACGACATCTACCATCAAGAGCACATCCTCAACGATGGTGTGGTGCCCCGCGATTTGGTCTACAGCTGCAAGCACTATCGGCGCGAAATGCGTGGTCTCACCGTCCCTCGGAACGTTTACATCAACGTGACTGGTTCGGATTTGGTGCGCGTTCCTAGTGGTGAATTTGCCGTGCTCGAAGACAATCTGCGCGTGCCGAGCGGTGTATCGTACATGCTCGTCAACCGCCAGATGAGCAAACGCGTCTTCCCGCAGCTGTTTGACCGTTACAACGTGCAACCCATCGAGCAATACGGGCAATTACTGTTGAGTACGCTCCGCTCACTGGCACCACATATCAGTGACCCCACGATTGTGCTCCTCACCCCGGGCTCCTACAATTCTGCCTACTTCGAACACACCTATTTGGCACGTCAAATGGGCATCCAGCTGGTCGAGGGACGTGATTTGGTGGTACACAACAACGTCGTCTACATGCGCACCACCAACGGGCTCCAGCAGGTCGACATCATTTATCGCCGTATCGACGATGATTTCATCGACCCGCTCGTCTTTCGCACCGACTCCATTCTCGGTGTGCCCGGTCTCATGCACGCCTACCGCGCTGGCAACGTCGCCATTGCCAATGCCCTCGGCACGGGTGTGGCCGACGACAAGGCGCTCTACGCCTACGTGCCCCAGATGATCCGCTACTACAGCGGTGAAGATCCCATTCTCAACAACGTAGAGACCTTTTTGTTGAGCGAACCACCCCAACTACAGCACGTGCTCGACAATTTGCAACACCTAGTGGTGAAAGCCGTGGGTGAATCGGGTGGCTACGGCATGCTGATTGGTCCGCATAGCACGCAAGCCCAACGCGAAGCGTTTGCGGAGCAAATAAAGGCCGATCCACGGAATTACATTGCGCAGCCCACGCTCCAGCTCTCACGGGCACCTTGTATCATTGACGGGCACCTCGAGGCCCGCCACGTCGACTTGCGACCATATATTCTCTACGGTGAGCAGATCAACATTGTCCCCGGTGGACTGACCCGTGTGGCACTCCAGCGCGGCTCGTTGGTCGTCAATTCATCGCAGGGCGGTGGCAGCAAAGACACGTGGGTTTTGTACGGCGAATGAGGCCCGCATGGCGATGTTAAGTCGAGTCGCAGATTCACTCTACTGGATGAGCCGCTATTTAGAGCGTGCCGAACACACCGCCCGCCTGCTTGATGTGACTCTCCACCAACTCATCGACGTAGACGCACAAGTGTCACAACAGCGCTGGTTGCGTTTGTGGCAAACCCTGCACTACGACGATGCCAACACGGGGAGCATCTCGCCACAACCGGTCGTTGATTTGTTTACCACCGACGGCCGCTATGCGGATTCCATTGCAGCCACGATTACAGCAGCCCGTGAAAACGCGCGCCAAGTGCGCGAACACATTTCGTCGGAAATGTGGGAACAGATTAACCGGCTCTACCTCGACATGCGTGCGCAGTTTCATCAACACGCATGGCAACAATCACCCCACCGTTTTTTTGCGAGCATCAAAATGGGGTCGCACCTCTTTCAAGGGATTACCGACGCCACCATGAGCCACAACGAGGGGTGGGATTTCATCCAAATTGGGCGCACCATTGAGCGGGCACACAACACGGCCAGTCTGCTGGTCCACCATACGTCCATCCTGCAAGGGTACCTGAATGACGGGCAATCGCACCACGCAGAATGGACGGGGTTGCTGAAAATGTGCAGTGCGTTTGAGGCCTACTGCAAAGTGCACACCCCAGAGGTGACACCACCCAGACTCATCGAATTCGTGGTCTACAACCCGGATTTCCCACGCTCCATCCGCTTTTGCGCTGACAGCATTCACTTGGCCGCTGAGCGCATTCTGCAACGCGATGGGCTGGTGCGTGGCAACAAGGTGCAACGGAGCACTGGCCAATTCCAAGCCATGTTGGAATACGGCGGCATTGACGAAGGACTCCAGAGCGTGGCCACCGACCTGCATCACATGCAACAAGCGTGTTTTCGCATCGATGCGGCACTTCGTGAAACCCATATCGCCTACCCGATTACCTACGCCATGTCGAGTACATAGAGGCTCATGAAACACCACATCATTCACGACACCGTTTTTCATTACGACCACCCCGTCAGCGAAAGCATCATGGAGGTGCGGCTCCACCCGCGTGATGACGAACGACAACGCTGTCAGCGTTTTGCGCTCAACCTTACGCCCAAAGCTCCGCTACACAGCTTCGTGGATGCGCTCGGCAATCACGTCCACCACTTCAACATCCCCAATCCACTCACCACATTAATCGTGCGTGCAGAAGCCGTGGTCGAAGTGTGGGCACCACCGACACTCCCGGACGCATTGCCGATGAGTAGTTGGGAGGCGCTCGATCCTGCGCTGGCCCACGAGCGACTCGATATGGTGCTCACGAGTCGCTTCACACCCGCATCACCGATGCTGACCGCATTCATGGCGCAGCACCAGATTGACCGGCACAACGACCCACTCACCACCGTGCAAAGCATTTCTGCATTGCTGTATGCGCATATCACGTATGCACCACAGAGCACCACGGTGGATTCAACCATCGACGAAGTCATCACGCATCGCCGGGGAGTCTGCCAAGACATTACGCACCTGATGATTGCGATTTGCCGACGTCTCGGCATCCCGAGTCGCTACGTGAGCGGCTACTTGTATCACCGGCGCAGTGATCACGACCGCTCACAGGCCGATGCCACCCATGCGTGGCTAGAAGTTTGGCTCCCCGAATTACAGTGGGTTGGCATTGATCCCACCAACAACATCTGGGCCGGCGAGCGGCATATCCGGGTGGCAGTTGGCCGCGATTATGCGGATGTGCCACCAACCCGGGGCGTGTATCGCGGTCCAGCCCAAGAACACCTCGAAGTGGCAGTGTCCGTCAACGACAGCGAAACACAACAGCCACCCACACCCCAGATGCGTCGCCCCAGCTGGCCGACGCGTGTGGAGGCACAGACGAACCAGCAGCAACAGCAGCAACAACAACAATAGCGCGCGTTGGCCCCACCACATCCGCATGGATGTGGTGGGATGCGTGAATCTCACCAACATGTGACAATGATGCGTGGCCTCAACGTAGCAGTAGCGATCAACGACCGTGAAACAAAACAGCAACCTGCTCCTCACATGAGTCGACCCAGATGAGCGCTCAAGGTGGACACATTCATCTTCACCAATTCAAGACAATTCAACATTCTTCTGCACTTACAACGAACCTATTGACTAATGTAGTCTAATATGCTATTTTTTTGGTCACATTTATACAAATTTGCATCATTCGTATGAATGGATACTCTTTTGATGCAGAGCACTGTGAGATCATCATGTCAGGTATGCAGATTTTTGTGAAAGGTGTCAGTCCGGGGATTGCTGGGAAAGTATGGACGTTGGATGTCGATTCCAGCGATACCATCGAAGTCGTCAAACAGAAGATTCAAGACAAACAGCAGATTAATCCATCAACACAGCGAATTATTTTCGCAGGAAAGCAACTCGAAGATGGGCGGACTTTGGCTGATTACAACATCCAAAAGGAAAGTACACTGCATCTCAGAATCATGAAATAACTGCTCATTACATTCGTATCACACACAAACGACCCTGTTGCATTCGCAACAGGGTCGTTTCATCTTCGCTGGCACACAGAGCTCGTCTCCTATAGTCCTTTGTGTGCAGGTACACACGGCATCATGGTGAATTTGGTTGAATACGATACTGCAGAATCCCATGTGTACAACATTGCATCGTTCGTACGAGTGGGGACTCTCATGCCACATCCTAGGAGGTCATGATGTCAGACATACATATGTTTGTGCGGCCGCTCACCGGTGGGATGCGGATGCTTGTGTCATTACTGTCATAATCCAACAGCAGCTTCACAACAAACCGTCGCTTGATCAATTCACACTGTTGCTTCTGTTCGCAGGAGAACACCCCGAAGACGGGCGGACTTTGGCTGGCTCCCACATTCAAACAGAACATACGCGGCATCTCATCATCATAAAACAAGCACTCATTTCATTCATGACACACAAAAACACACCACCCCATTGCAGATGTAACCGCAACGGGGTGGTGTATTCAATGGATGGCGCACAGACCTAGTCTCCCACAAGGCAACCTTGCAGTACCTTCAGTGCTGGAGTGTTTCACGACCCGGTTCGGGATGGGAC